>JQIA01002262.1_pt1 | contig 10329 bp, 8 predicted proteins | sample 811431 | NCBI WGS metagenome assembly JQIA01 (sample SAMN02998118, study PRJNA258478) | marine sediment metagenome | biome: marine; feature: seafloor; material: sediment; isolation source: oil-polluted sediment collected from 3 locations (0.5 km, 0.7 km and 0.9 km)... | place: USA: Gulf of Mexico ... | reverse complement strand
TGAAAACGTGAAGGTTGAGCAAGCCACTACAGAACCTCTTCAAGTTGATCCCAATCTAATCCCTGCCATCAACGTGTCGGAGCATGAGCCTGCCCAAGAAGAACTAAATGATATTTTATCGATGATGAATTCTCGGTACCCTGAAGAAGACCTAACATTAACCAACGATCAACCAGCATTTATCTCTACGCTGGAGGCCATTCAGCAAAATAATATTAAGCAAACCCTAGGCGCTATTAATGCGCCTGATAACGGTGGAGAAACACCCGAAAAAGAGCTCTGTGGTGATGAGCGACTCAGAACGCTAATGGATGAACTGCCTAACGATATGGCGCCGTTTAGTGATGTGGTTGACCAACACTTAAAAACGGGTGACCGTTTACGTTATAGCCGCAAAAAGAAAGCGAATACCCCTCAGTTTTCAAATCGGGTATTGGCGGCTAGGGCAATAGGTAAAGCGCCTACAGTAGAAAGTGTCAGTATGTTAAGGTCTCTTTTAATAGAACCTGACTCTGAATTACAGGTCGAAGTGGTTACTAGTCTGGGTAGAATTGCTAGAGAAAACCCTGATATTTCCGGCTTGGCAGAATGCCATGGCCCTTTTAGTACATTGTTATTAGCGGGTACACCAGCATTGCGTAATGCCTGTGCTATAGGGCTCGGGGGATTGCGGCATCAGGCGGCTATACCTGTATTGAGATCAGCATTGCTTGATGATGACAGTAATGTGCGTATAGCCGCTATTGAAGCATTAGCGGAGTGTATTTCAAGCGAGGCAAACCCTTTTAGCAGACGCGACCATGTGGTACTTGAGGATTGCATGCCACAACAGGTATTGGAAGATATAAGTAAGACGCTCGATGATGAAGAGACCGGCGTTGTTTCAGCGGCATTGAAAATACTCGCTAAGCATCAACATGATGCGGCATTGTCGAAGGTGGTTAATATAGGGCTTCAGAAACCAGATTTATCAAAAACAGCCGCCAGGGTGATTAAACGGTTTAGGGCCGATGACGTAGACGTTCTGCTGATGCCGCACTTAGATTCAGGTAATGGTAAGCAGAGAGCCTTAGCTATGACAATGATCGGTGAGATTTACGCTTAATCTAAATGAGTTAAGTCATTTATGCAGGTTAGATTTACAGTAGCTCTTTAATGTAAAGGGCTACTGTACTGTTAGATTTCCTGTGGCGCTTAATTGGTTGATACGCGTCAACACAACGGACAAGTGAAAATCTATATACTCCTAAAGTTATAGCATTTGAAACAGCCAATTTTTGATTTAATGGTATTTGTATGCCGACTAGTAATTTACTTTCTCCCGTTTCGCGGTGCGCCATTATTAGCGAATTTTGTAAGCTGGTTGTGCCTGTATTGCTAATATGCAGCTTGGCACTGTTTATCCATTATTTGGTTGAAGTTCAAAGTCGGCGTAACCAGCTTTTACTCCAAGAAGTTGATGCAGTCGAAAATACACGAGACCTTATTAATCGCCGTCTTAAATTAATGTCTCAAGATGTGGTTCGTCTAACAGATGTTGTGTCTCAACAATATGACAGTAACCATCAACTGAACTTAATAGCATTAAGTGATTATTTGACTCAAATTGCGCGTTTTAAACCGAGTTATCAGCAAATTCGATTTTTAGACGCAACAGGTCAGGAACAAGTAAGAGTAAACCGTTTTGATAACGAAGTATTACTTACTTCATCTGATAATTTGCAAAACAAATCTGAGCGTTATTACTTTAAAGAAACTATTTCATTACCCCAAAATTCGGTTTATACCTCTGCGCTTGATTTGAATGTTGAGGAGGGAAAAATCCAGCCTGAAAATCCAACCTTGCGAGTTGCCAGCCCTGTATATAGTTCTTCTGGTCACTTACTGGGGGTGGTTGTGGTTAACTATGATGGGCGGAGTCTTATTAGTCAGTTGAGATACCTTGAACCTCAATCCAAGTCCTTGTCGCAGGGGAAAGAGCACCCTGTACGGCAGTTGATTATTATTAATAGTCAGGGCCAGGCACTGATCAACCTTAAAGGTGAGCAGTTACAGTTTATATTTGAAGATTTTTCTATACCGGCTGAGCAGCCATTGACGATTTGGCCGCTTCTCAATATTAGTACTGAAGGGCAGTTTCAAACAAACTTGGGGTTGGTCACATTTGTGACATTACCCGTTTCATCAGGGCGTTATGATGAGTCATGGAAAGTCGCGTACCTACGGGAAAGTAAGGATATTGATAGGCTTGGAAAGGAATTCTTAACGCGAAATGGTTTTTTTTATGGCGTTATTCTTTTTTCTTTACTCATAGGCGGGGGCTTTACAGCGCGTTACAGGTTGAAGCATCGTCGTAGTGAATCGGTAAGAGAGTATGAAAGAAACTTCAGGCAAGTATTAGAAAACTTGCAGCAGTGCGCAGTAATTGTTGATAAATACGGAAGACTCGTTTTTTGTAATGACTATTTCTTACGGCTAACAGGGCATACGCGCAGTGATATTTTAAATTGTGTGTGGACAGAAACGTTTATTCCCGCAGAAATACGAGATAAAGCAAACATTGAACAGCAAAAGCGCTTAGACAGCGGTTCACACCAAAGTAACACAGAAGACACCTTGCTAACCAAAGCAGGGGCTGAGCTTACTATTTCTTGGACTGAAACTCTAAATTTTGACGATGATGGATATGCAACAGCCATAACCTATATAGGGGAGGATGTAACAGAACATAGAAAGGCTCAGGAGCAGCTATTGTTATTAGGTCATGTGGTAGAGCAGAGCTCAAGTTCAGTTATGATTACCGATACATCAGGCCTGATTATTTATACAAACCCCGCTTTTACAAGTTTAACGGGGTACTCCGCCGAAGAAGTGAAAGGGCTGTCTCCCAAGTTTTTGCAATCGGGTCATTATGAAGAAAGTGACTATCAAGATATGTGGAAGCAGTTGTCTTCTGGTCATCGATGGTATGGGTCATTTCATAACTTGCGTAAGAACGGTGAACGGTATTGGGAGAAGGCTATTATTTCTCCCGTTAAAAATCAGGATAACGAAACGCTATATTATGTTGCGGTTAAGCAGGATATCTCTGAGCAGAAAAGGCTTGAGGAAGAGATTAGGGTACAAGTGCAGGAGAAAGCTAAAAATGATCAGTTAGCGGCCGTTGGTCAGATGGCTAATATGATTGCCCATGACCTGCGTAATCCTTTATGTTCAGTAAAAATGGCTATTCAAATGGAGCATCGTAAGTTATCTCCCAGGGCACCTAATCTTGAGTTGTTAGATTTATCACTACAGCAGATACAGTACATGGAACAAATTTTGGAAGACCTTCTGTCATTTTCCAGAACCGATAAATTAACACTTGAATGGCTCGATTTTAATGACTTGGTGGTATCCGTACTAAATCATCAACAGAAAATTATTCAAGAAAATGATATTACCGTTGTACTTGATTTACAGAAGTCGCTACCCACTATTCAGGTAGATTCAGTAAAACTTCGACAGGTTCTTCAGAACCTAATTGTAAACGCGATTCAAGCAACAGAGTGCTCCAGTTTTGAACGGAAGATAAAAATCAGTAGTGAATTTGTGATGACTGATAACGGGTACAAAGTAGCGTTTAGCCTTACCAATAACGGAAAATCTATAGATGGTTGCATGAGGCTTAAAGTATTTGAGCCTTTCTTTACCACAAGAGCTAAAGGGACAGGGCTTGGCTTATCGATTGTTAAGCGATTAATACAGCAACATTCGGGGCAGGTGAATATTTCCCCATTATCTAATGACGCAGGCACTGTGGTCCGTTTTTCTCTTCCGTTAGGGCAGCAAGCACCTGTCGAGTTAAACCAGAATGAATCATTGGCACATGTGTAAACTGCCTAGAATGGAATAATAAATATGAATATTGAGTGTTGTATATGAATCGTATTTTGGTTGTAGATGATGATTTTGCAATAGGCCGTACCTTACAGCTTCATTTGGGCGGGGAGGGGTATGATGTTACACATTTACAAAGCGTAGAAGAGGCATTACAGAAAATAGCTTCAATTAACCCTAATCTTATTCTTTTGGACCTTCGTTTAGGCGGAATGGGAGGATTAGACGGTTTACCTTTATTTAAAGCTGCACTTCCTGATGTGCGCATTGTTATCATGACCGCTCATCATGATATGGACAGCACTATAACGGCAATGCAGCGTGGTGCTGATGAATACCTACATAAACCACTTGATTTAAACGAGCTGGATGAGGCCGTCACAAAAGCGCTGGCATTTCAGCATTATGATGGAGAATGTCAGGAAATAGATATTCCAGACAATGTAGGTCGTTCATTAGTGGGTAGCTGTCATGCTATGAAAGAAATATATAAAACGATTGGAATGGTATCGAATACACCTGCCACCATATTAATAACCGGTGAGAGCGGTACAGGAAAAGAGATGATTGCCCGTGCGGTTCACCAATGCAGTGACCGCAGAGATGCACCGTTTGTGGCTATTAACTGTGCGGCACTAATTGATACTCTGCTCGAATCTGATATGTTTGGCCACAAAAAAGGCTCGTTTACTGGTGCAACCAGTGATCAGCAGGGAAAATTTCAGTTGGCAGCAGGCGGTACATTGTTTCTTGATGAAGTAGGGGAGTTGTCGTTAAAGGTTCAGGCAAAACTATTACGAGTTCTACAAGAGAAAGAGTTTACCCCTCTTGGCTCAAATAAGACGATCACCAGCAGTTGTCGAGTTATTACAGCCACCAATGTAGACCTTCAGAAAGCAGTTGAAGATAAGCTTTTTAGAGAAGACCTGTATTATCGTTTGCAGGTTATTAATATTGCCGCGCCACCATTAAGGGAGCGTAGAGAAGATATTAATGATCTGGTGAAGACCTTACTTTCCAGGGCAAATAAAGAGCTTAATAGACGTATCGTTTCGGTTGCGCCAGGTGTGATGGCGCTTATTAGTGCTTATGACTGGCCTGGAAATGTAAGGGAATTAGAAAATGTGCTTATTAAAGCCGTTGCTTTATGTCAGGGAAATACGCTAACACTCGACCTGTTTCCTGAGAAAATGCATGCAGTAAACGTTAATGTAGACGTCCATTTAAGCCATGAGTATGACTCACAGAGTTTACAAGAAATAGAGCGACGACATGTATCTAGTGTGCTTGATAAAATGGGTGGCCATAAAGGGAAGACATGTGAAATACTGGGCGTATCAAGACCTCGTTTACAGAGGTTGATAAGCCAGTATAATCTGGCCTATTAGTTGATCAACACAAGGAACCAGTTATGAATGTAGATAAAGCAAAAAAACGTATCGCAAAGCAAGTAAAAAAAGGCTTCAATGGCTACCCTAAAATTTCGCTAGAGTACTTTGGTAAAACGTCAGATTCTGCAACAGAAGTAGTTATTTTATTCACTTTGGAAGAAGGTGCAGAACCACAAGAGCAAAAGTTCTTGAGTGAAAAAAACGCTCGGGAAGATGAAAATATTCAATCTATTCTCGTGAAAATAATTGAACGAGCAAATGCTAATACAGTGATTGAAATCAATGGTATTTCTATCATCAAGTAAACGTTACGAAACTACAGTGTCACCTTAGGATAAATCAACAATGCAGCCATTATTCAAAGAAATTGATAGCCAAGTCTCCCCTTTAGGTCAAATATCCCTGCGTAGACGACGTATACCTGCGTTTGGTGAGAGAGATATTTATGAAGTAAAACTAGGCGACGAGTTCTTAATGTCGAGCATGTTTGTAGATGCCGAAGAGGCATTGTCTACGCTTGGCCTAGCGGCAGTGCAGGGCGATGAGCTTAATGTTGTGGTGGGTGGTTTGGGCCTTGGGTACACCGCCGTAGCCGCATTAAAAGATGAACGTATTACAGAGCTGCTTGTGGTTGATGCCTTAGAAACCGTTATAGACTGGCATAAAGATGAACTTGTACCACTAGGAAAAATACTCAACGCGGACACACGAAATCGTTATGTCCTTGGCAGCTTTTTCGACCTGGCTACAGCCCCTGATAAAGGGTTTGACGAACATAACGAAGGTAAAAAGTTTGACGCTATTCTTTTAGACATCGACCATTCCCCCACCGAATTCCTAAATGCAGCCAACGCCAGCTTTTACACAACCGAGAATCTGGCACTCATGGCGGAGCAGCTTAAACCCAAGGGCGTGTTCGCCATGTGGTCGCAAAACCTACCTGAAGAAAGCTTTGAAGCTTTGTTGAGAACAGTGTTCGATAAAGTTAATTCGCATGTGGTTTCTTTTTATAATCCGTTTCAAGGTAATGAGTCTACAAACTCGGTGTATGTTTGTGAGAAATCGAGTATAAACTCTGATCTGTAATAGGATCTTTTTTTGCAGATAAGACCAACCAAACTATCAATACTAAGGAGGATTAAAATGTCTACGAGCCTTTTCTTACTTTTACCTTTAGATACGCCACTAAAAACAGCATATTTAAACGAAACCGCTAAAAAGTTAGATATACCTATAATATTTAATCGTGATATTGACCTTGGCAGTCATTCTGGTTTTTTACCCGCCACAGTAAATGGTGTAAAAGATGGCGTTGAAATTCTTAAACTTTCTTTTACAGAAGTCTCTTTCATATTGCCGCCCAACAAAAATATTAACCCAAAGGATACTTTGGTAATACAGTTTAGGTTGGGTGGGAATTCTATTGAGACGGTTATTGCACTGTATACTGCATTGCTATACTTATCGAGTGGCAGTGGGATTGTATTTGATTCAATGAGTAACAAATTTTTATGTACTGAACAATTACAACAAAATATAGACGAAATACTAAAGCACGCCTAGGAGCCAGTACGATAATAACGGTCGCCGATCTACTGGGTAGCTCAAGACTGCTCTGTCTCAATAAGATTCATCAAACCAATAAATATTTTTGATGTTACCTCGACCATTGTTTTACGGTCAATGTGATAGTCACTTAGCAGCCAATTTGTGGCTGCTTGTCTCATTGCACCGACCAGAGATATACCTAACACCTGAAATTCCGCTTCTGATAACTCCCAGTTTGGATGCACTCGCTGAACAAACCAAAGTATTAGCTCGGCAAAGCCCGTAATGTAACCGTTGTACAGGATATCAACTTCAGGGCTTATACCTTCCAGCTCTACCATACAGACTCGTGCAACACGAGGGTCTTCTAACTCGGCAAAATAGCAATTTAGTGCGGTATGGGTAATTGTAAGCATGTCCGTCCCTGGTTTGGTATCAGATACAGCCTGAACTATTCGCTGCCGGAGTTTGCCCATGTGATACTCATAAACTGCTATCAACAGTTTTTCAAGACTACCAAAAGCCTCGTAGAAATAACGATCCGTCAGTTTGGCCTCACGACACAAGCGTCTAACCGTTGCCGCACGAAAACCAACTGTACCAAACACCTCTAGCCCGGCATCCAAAAATTGTTGCCGACGCATTGATTTTCTTTGTTCCTGACTCAAGCCACTATAAGTTCGACCAGCCGGTTTTTTTTCATCTTTGCTCATGGGATGCATTTGACAACATATGTCATCAGAAGTAAAGTGATGACACTTGTCATCAGATAATAAAAGCCAGAGATAGTAAATTATGAAAACCTATAACGTGATTATCATTGGTAGCGGGTTTGGAGGGCAATGTGCAGCGCTTAATTTAAAGAAGAATGGCATTGAAGATTTTCTGATTTTGGAGCGGCGCAGCTTCATGGGCGGCACGTGGTGTCAAAATACATACCCGGGAGCCGCCGTTGACGTACAATCACCGCTATATTCTATCTCTACCGAACCTTATGATTGGTCCCAGATGTTTGTTGAGCAAAATGAACTAAAGGCCTACACCAACCATGTTATCGATAAACATAACCTTCGGCAAAAAACGACACTCAATGCTAACGTCAGTAAAATTCAATGGAACGAGGCAGAGCAATTTTGGGAAATTCATACTGAAGGTAGAGAGCCTTACTTCGCACGATTTATCATCAATGCTTCAGGCCCTCTTAGTACGCCCGTGATACCAAACTTTAAAGGTAAAGACCGCTTCAAGGGAAAGTCATTCCACACCAATAACTGGGATCATAGCTATGATCATCGCGGTAAGCAGGTGGCTATTATTGGTAGTGGTGCGAGTGCAGCGCAGGCTATTCCCGCTATTTCAGAAGAGGTTAAAAACTTACACGTATTCCAGCGCACACCGCACTGGGTGATGCCTCGGCCCGATCATGTTTTCAAACCTTGGCAGCGAAAGCTGTTACGCAATAAAATGATATACAAAACGCTAAGACATAGCATTTACTGGATGTTAGAAAGTCGTGTTGTTGGATTCAAGTATTCCGATCAAATGCTCAAATTGGTCGCTCAAAATAAAGCGCTGAAACACATTAGCAATCAAATTTCTGATCCGGAATTGCAGAAAAAAGTCACCCCGGATTACACCATAGGCTGTAAGCGGGTTATCCTTTCAGATAAGCTTTACCCCGCATTTTGCCGTGATAATGTTTCGCTGTACAGCAAAGAACAAGGTATCAAAGAAATCACAGAAAAGGGCATCGTTACACAAGATGGCCAGAACATAGAGTTGGATCTGATTATTTATTCCACCGGTTACGATGCCACCGATGGAGTGATCTCGTACCCTGTTATTGGACGAGACCAGCAATTGCTTAGTGATTTCTGGAAAGAGTTCCCTCGCGCTTATTTGGGTACCAGTGCCCCAGGATTTCCTAATCTGTTTATTGTCACAGGTCCCAATACCGGTATTGGCCATACTTCAGCAATCTTTATTATTGAAGCACAGATGAACTACATCATCACAAGCATTAAAGAGCTGAAGAAACGAAAAAGACATGCCATTGAAGTAAAAACCGACGCAGAAGACCGATATACACAGCATATTCATCGTGAAATGGATAAAACCGTGTGGAAATCAGGGGGCTGCCAAAGCTGGTACAAAAGTAAAAGTGGCCATGTGATTGCCATGTTCCCAGGCTTCAGTTTTACCTACCTACGCTGGACAAAAAACTTCCGCCAGGCCGATCACATTTTTTCTTAGACGCTACTCCGGTGCGGATCACTAAGTAATGATCCGCTTTCAAACAAAAACAATCATGCTATTGATAGTTTTTTCTGATTTCAGACTCCACCAAATTCTGTAATTCATCATAACCAAACCGACTCAGTGGTTTTCCATTGACGAAAAAACCAGGAGTCTTTTTAATGCCAAGGCCTATAGTATCAGCAATATCCTGCTCTACACGTATCGCTATCCCGGGGCTATCCATACCCTTACGGATCTGCTCTTCATTCAAGCCAATACTCGGTAGATATTTGAAGAATTGCTCGGGCTGCGCTTTATGATTTGAAGTCCAGTAGGGTTGGGTTTTTAGCATAACTTCTAGCGTTTCCCAGTATTTCCCTTGAACTTTTGCAGCTTCAAGAATTTTTACCATAACGTCAGAACCGTGATGAAACGGCGCATGCCTGACAACCAATTTCAATTTTCCGGGGTGAGAAGCTAATAGCTTTTTAACGAATGGGTGGAATTGGCTACAGGTTTCACATGCTGGATCAAGAAACTCCACCAGCGTCACTTTTGCTTTATTGCTTCCTTGTTTAGGGGAAGTCCATCTAACTAATTGAGAGTCTTTTTTGATATCCGTAGTTTGTGCTACTTTATTATCTTGTGAACCTCTGAACAGGTAAGTAGAGGTCACTACAATGATCAGCAAAAGTAGTGTTGAAAATATAAGTACATGTTGTTTCTTCATTTAAATATCCTAATTCTCAATATTTCGTTATATGCTATCAAAATCAAACTTATGCAGAGTACTTAATGCAGCGCATTCTAATAAAATTGGTTTCACATTACCTTGATTTATCATATTGCATTTCATTTCTCACTTTTAACTTAATTGACCATTCCATTTACTAGACTTGTATATCATACCTACCAACAGCCTTCGAGTACTTCATGCGGGCTTGCCTTGGGGTGAGTCGGTAATCCCCCCGAAAAATAATAGAAGTCAAAAAAAGTGGTAAAAGCCTCTGAACGTAGAGTGATGGCTAAAGAGATAGTAGCCAATCATAACGTTAGTATAAGCCTTGTATGTCGTACTTTTTCAATTAGTGAAACCTGTTACCGATATCAGTCAAAGCTCAATAGTGATAACGAAAAAATCGCCGACTTATTGTTAGCTTTAACCCAAAATCAACGTAACTGGGGTTTTGGTTTATGCTTTTTATATTTGCGTAATGTTAAAGGGTATCTTTGGAATCATAAACGCGTATATCGGATCTATCGTGAACTTGAA
>JQIA01002261.1_pt1 | contig 10330 bp, 9 predicted proteins | sample 811431 | NCBI WGS metagenome assembly JQIA01 (sample SAMN02998118, study PRJNA258478) | marine sediment metagenome | biome: marine; feature: seafloor; material: sediment; isolation source: oil-polluted sediment collected from 3 locations (0.5 km, 0.7 km and 0.9 km)... | place: USA: Gulf of Mexico ... | reverse complement strand
TTATTTTTTAAATGCGAAAATTTCCAAAAAATGGGTGCTTTTAAATTTCGAGGTGCTTATTACGCACTTTCACGCTTTACGCCTGAACAAAAAGCTAATGGCGTGGTTGCTTTTTCATCAGGTAATCACGCACAAGCCATTGCGCTTGCAGCGACAACACTAGGTATTAAATCAGTGATTGTAATGCCATCCGACGCGCCTAAGATAAAGGTGACAGCAACAAAAGATTATGGAGGAGAAGTCATATTTTATGATCGATATAAAGAAGATCGTGAAGCCATTAGTCAACAAATTATGCAAGAAAGAAAAATGACTTTGATTCCACCATTCGACCACCCCGACGTGATGGCTGGACAAGGAACTGCCGCCAAAGAGTTGATAGATGAAGTGAAGCAGCTAGATATATTAATTACTCCCATTGGTGGAGGGGGATTAATTTCTGGATGCGCAATAGCTACTAAATCTATATTGCCACAGTGTGAAATTTTAGGTGTTGAACCAGAAGCTGGTAACGACGCTCAACGTAGCTTTCAAAGCGGAAAAATTATTCATATTGATGTTCCGAAAACAATAGCCGATGGCGCACAAAACCAATATATCGGGACACAAAATTTTCCAGTGATTAAAAGTTTAGTGAATAAAATATTAACAGTTAGTGATAAACAGCTCGTCGAAAGCATGAAATTTTTTGCTAGTCGAATGAAAATAATAGTGGAACCGACGGGATGTTTGGGAGCTGCTGCAGCGTTTAGCGATCAACTGGATTTAAAAGGAAAACGAGTTGGAGTAATATTATCTGGCGGGAATGTCGATTTGGCACGCTTTGCATCAATGGTCAAGGAGGACGTTTGATGTTCAATATTTATTCAGTAAACGTTCATGAATTAAACCCACCAGTAGGTCATTATAGTCATGCAGTCTGTGCAAATGGTTTAATATTTATATCTGGTTTGTTACCAATAACCAAACGGGGTGACAAAGTGAATGGGTTCGATGCACAGGTCAAACAGGTATTTAAAAATTTAGACCATGTGTTATCAGAAAGTAAAAGTGACAAAAACCAACTTGTTCAAGTCCGTGTATACATCACTGATATCAAGCAATGGTCGCAATTTAATAAACTCTATGCTCAATGGATAGGAAGTCACCGACCCGCTAGGTGCGTGGTTCCAGTACCCGTTTTACACTACGATAGCTCATTAGAAATTGAAGCAGTTGCGCACCAATCAAGCTATGCTCGTAATTTAATAAGCTCTATGTTCAGTGTATAAATTATGTTAGTGCGCCTAGAAAGTCTTAAAAAAAAATCATAATTCTTTTGAAAAAATGATTAACTCAGTTGCTCTACGTTTTTATGTCAAACAGACAAGCGTAACTGCTTTAATCACATCTTAAATAATAACTTATACACAAGGTATATTTATGAAAGTAGCATTTATTGGTTTAGGCACTATGGGTTATCCCATGGCTGGGCATCTACAGCAGAGTGGATTAGCTATGACTGTTTACAACCGCTCCATTAGTAAAGCCCAAAAGTGGCAGAAAGAGTTTGGAGGGCATCATGCAAATACGGCTAAAGCAGCTTGTAATGACGCTGATATAGTTCTGATATGTGTTGGTAACGATGATGATCTACGTCAGATCTGTTATGAAAAGCAGGGTGTGCTTTCAGGACTAAAAAAAGGTGCTATCCTCATTGACCACACCACGACATCCTCTATAGTAGCTATTGAAATAGCAAAGGCTTGTCACCAGCAAGAAAATGAATTTTTAGATGCCCCAGTTTCAGGTGGAGAGGTAGGCGCCCAAAATGGACAGTTAACTATTATGGTCGGCGGAGCTGAATCAAGCTTTAAACAAGCGCAAATGATCTTTAAACATTATGCTAAACAAACCACTTTATTAGGTAGTGTAGGCTCTGGTCAAACTTGCAAGATGGTTAATCAGTTATGTATTGCAGGTGCTCTTCAAGGTTTGTCAGAAGGTTTAACCCTAGCCCAAAAAGCGGGTTTGGATCTAGTGAAAGTACGCGACGTACTCAAACATGGTGCTGCTCAATCATGGCAGTTGGAACAACGTACTCATACCATTGCAAAAGACCAATTTGACTTTGGTTTCGCTATCGATTGGATGAGAAAAGATTTGAATATATGTATTCGACAAGCTGAACAATATGGCCTAAATTTACCACTAGCTAAAATGGTTGATGGTGCGTACAAAAAACTGCAACAACAAGGATTCAATCGTAATGATACATCGGTATTAATCAAAGCAACTCAGCAATCACTATTTAGTGAATCTGATCAATTAATCTGAGAGGAATCATGAACTTTAAAGATAAAACCTTATGTAAAATTAGAACAATAACAACTTTTTTGTCATTAACTAAAGATAAAACCAAATGGAAAGATAGGATATTACTAGCTAAGCAGTTCTGTAATGAATTATATCAAATTTTTTCAGTTCAAGATTATACTGTACAAACCATTAGAATTGTTACCAACCCATTTGGCGAATACCTAAATACAGAAAGTCTAAAAACTGCAAAAGATGACTTGGCCTATCTAAGCCAATTATTAAATTCTTCCGATTCATCTGTCCCCAGAATCAGGTTTGCCATCGGTGAGGCAAAAACTCAACATGAAATACACCTTCTACCAGAGCTGATTAAAGAGTATGGTGACCTTTGTAATGTTTGCGTCAATGTCGGACTTAATGAATCAGAAATACTTGATAATTCATTAATCGAACACTCCGTCAAGGCAGTTTCAAAAATCAGTCAAATAACGCCACGTGGAGAAGGAAATTTTAACTTTACAGTTAATTTCAACTGTAAACCACTTATACCCTATTTTCCAGCCAGCTATCATTCAAGTAAATTGAAAGACAGCTTTGTGATTGGCCTAGAAACTCCTGATTTACTAGTTCATACACTTAAAGGGCTTAATCAGAACACTAGATATAAAAATCATAATGAAAGGTTTAAAGGTTATTTTGACTGTCTCAGTACTGCACTTCAATATCATATAAGTAATATCAATACTATCATTCAGCAATTACACAAGCCTCATTTTTTATTCTCTGGATTTGATAGTTCAGCAGCACCTTCAAAAGATTGTTCAAGTATGGCTGAAGTTTATCAATTAATGGGAGTAGAGTACTTTGGAGCAGCAGGAACTGTTGAAGCTTCATCGCTACTAACACGCGTTTTTCGATCGATCACAGGTGTTGATCTTGTAGGTTTTTCAGGTCTCATGCTTGCGTTGACTGAAGATACAGGACTGGCGGAAGGAACTTTAAAGTCAGATTTTGATATTCGTTCTTTATTAACTTATAGTGCTGTGTGTGGTATTGGTCTTGATACAGTGCCCATTCCAGGAAATACTCCTCTCCATAAAATTTCAGCTTTAATGAGGGATACAGGCACAATGGCGTATCGACTAAATAAACCCTTAACAGTTCGCCTTTTTCCTATTCCGGGTCTTAATCCTGGAGATAAGACTAATTTTAAAAGTGATGATCTTTGTAATTGTACAGTTCTCTCTGTCCCATAGGAATGAAAATGAAATTTCACTGATCCTCAGATAGTTATGAGTTTTTAATTATGCCGATTAACCTTAAATTTCCATTATAAACAATTGAACTTAAAGGCTGAGTAGACGCTATACAAAGACTTAGCTCAACATACACGACAGTACTGACTGACTATTAGTAGGTTATTTGAGCAAGTGGATAAACTCGTGAACTTCAGCTTTAAGATAAATTCAGAAAACGGCTGTGAGTTCAACCGGTCAACGCAACATAATGGTTAAATCACTCAGTTATAAACCGGAATGCCCAATATTATCAAGGTCCATTAGCAATAAACTCAGGAATTTTCTCTCGTAAACATTCAATAAAAACACTCAGTTTTAAAGGCATATAATCTTTACTAGAATGAACTAGCCATGTAGATGTATCAAAATCCGATGCTGCACATTCATAATCAGGAAATAAATCAACAAGCTTCCCGTCAGCAATTTCATCACGACACAACCAATCAGGTAGTAGCGCTATTCCTAAGCCTGCAACAGCACTCGCGGTCATCGTCATACCGTGAGAGATAAGAAAGTTACCTGATACAGGAACTTTTAATTCTTCCTCGTTAGGTCGCCTAAATTTCCAATGATCTCTGTAACCAGGAATCGAAAAACGCAAACAATCAAGATGACTGATACAGTTTGGATCGGCAGTTAGATTATTTTGTTTCACAAATTGAGGGCTTGCACATACTTTAAAAGTCCTAGGTGCCAGTTTTGTATAAACAAAATCGTTAGTTGTTTGTTTGCCAAACCGAATAGCAACATCAATTTGTTGTTCAACAATATCCACTTGATTATCGGTCAATAGTAACTCTATTGAGAGCTTAGGGTATTTCTTTTTCATTATGGGCAAAACTGGAACCAACATCTTCTGGCCAAAAGATGTGCAAGCGGTAACTTTAAGCGTTCCTATTGGTTGACTTGAGAGATCTAAAGCTTGCTCTCCAGCTTTAAGTAACGCTTCCACTAATTCATTCACTTGATTAAAGTAAGCTTGACCCGCTTCTGTTGGTGCTAATTTACGCGTTGTTCTTTGAAATAGCCTAAAGCCTAAATTATTCTCTAGTTTTCTGATTGTTCGTGAGACCGAGGAAGGGTCAATATTTCGAATTCTGGCCACATTTGCAAAACTGCTGTGTTTCATTACATCAATAAAAAGTTGAATACTGGTTAAGTCCATTCATGCACTCCTTACATTAATGTGATGACTGTAACGCTATTTACTGCACAAGTCACCTTTTGCTATTCTAACAACAACTAATTACAGAACTTAAATTCACGCATCTTAAAACGAAAGGAGTACCACTATGTCATTACAATTTCATAAAAACTTTTTTAACAATAAACAAGAAGTGCTTGCGGATATTATAAAAAACAATACTTGGCCAACCACATTTGTATCCGGTGCCACAGATGGACCACCAACACATTGGCACAAGGACGAAGTTCATGCCTATATTATGGAAGGTGAAACTGATTTTCTTGATGCTACAACTAATAAAAGAACATTAGTGTCTGCTGGTGACAAGATCGTTGTTCCAGCAGGTGAGTTACATGCAGAGGGCTCTATTAAAGATCGTGTTGTTTATATTTTAGCACTGCCAGAGCCGAGGCTACCGGAAGAGTTTTTAGCCATGTTCGAACCTGAAGAAATAATCAAGAATTGATACTATTATTTTAAATATAATAATTTAAATCAAATGTTTTTTGGAAATAATCTGCGACCAAGAGGGTCAGTTTGGCCTCGCCCAACTTTGGTTTAGTCGCGGTTATAGCGTGAACAAAACATCTTCAAATTGAGCATCCGCAATCAGGATCCCATCCTCATCTGCGTAAAGGAAATCACCTGATTTCATCTCAACACCTCCGAATTTGAGCGTAACATCTTGTTGACCTTCAGCTCGTTTTTCGCTGCGGCGAGGATACGTCCCAAGTGCCCAAATTGCGATTGGCATATCCGCTAGTGCTTTAACGTCTCGGATATAACCGTGCACTACTATTCCCGACCATCCATGATTGATTGCATGTAACGCTAAATTGTCACCAACAACCGCACACAACGCTCCCGAAACATCTACAACTAAAACTCGTCCTTTTCCCGGTGTTTGAAGTAACGCTTTAAGTGTTCGATTATCTTCTGCAAGCTGAAGCGTCACTATCTCGCCCGAACAGCTCGGCTTTCCACCGTAACTTACGAAAGTAGGTCTTAGCACGCGCACTTCATGTGCGTGGAGATCACATACTTCAGCTGTGCCATGCTGCTCTAGATTATTGGACATCACATATAGCCTATTCTAGCGGTATAACGCAAGCTGAGTCGCATGCGTCTTTTAGCATTTCGATTTTTTGCGAATTGTTATGTTTTTTAAAAGTACGCATTAATTATTCGTGTGTACACATTGAGTAATGTTAAGACACCTGCCATCAAACATAAATTCTAGGCACTCGTTGACTAACCCCTGTTAACAAATCATAACTAATAGTTTCTGCACATTCTGCCACTTCACTGGCGTCGATATTTTTGCCCCAAAGTTCTGCTCGGTCGCCAATTTTTATATCATCTAACTCACTGACGTCGACGGTAATAAGATCCATCGAAACTCTACCAACCAACTTTACTCGTTGGTTGTTAATTAAAATTGGCGTTCCATTTTTAGCATGTCTTGGATAACCATCAGCATAACCGACAGATAGTGTTGCAATTTTTGTAGGTTTCTCAGCTGTCCATTTTTTTCCATAACCGACACTTTCACCCTTTTTAATTTCTCTTAAACCTATCACCGTAGAATAAAAACTCATGGCTGGAATTAATTTTTGTTTACTAGAATGTTCTGAATCAAACAATTTCATACCGTAGAGCATAATCCCCGGCCTGTTCCACTGCTTGTGAGATATTTCTAAGCTGGCGATCGCAGACGAGTTAGCAAGACTATATTCTAGTGTTGTACCCTCTTCTACTTGCAAATTATTAGCTTCGTAACAAAATCTTTCTATTTGCAAATCAGACTCATCATTGTTCATTTCATCTGAACAAGAAAAATGAGTATAAATAACGCGAGTTTCATTAATCCAAGGACATCCCTCTAGACTTTTAAGCGATTTTTCCATCACCTCAAAAGATAGCCCTAAACGATGCAAACCAGTATCGAGTTTAAACCAAAAAGTCACCGGGTTTGATATGCTAGTTGTTCTCACTAAATCAACTTGATGCTCTGAATAAATACACAGCCAAAAGTTATTCCGCCCGGCAAGTCTGAGTTCATTATCTGTGTGCGCACCTTGTAAAATTAGAATTGGCTTAGCAATTCCTGCCTCACGAAGTTCAATAGCTTCTGACAGGATTGCTACGGCAAAAGCAGGAACATGGTCTTCTAGGCTTTTAGCAACATCGACTAAACCATGCCCATAAGCATTCGCTTTTATCACTGCAATGCTTTTTGCATTGGGTGCGCACTCACAAGCAAATTGGTAGTTCGACTTAATTGCATCTAAATCAATTTCTGCATAGGTATTACGTTTAACGATTAATTCTTGAATCATTTTAAAGTCTTCTATTTATTCTTCTGTTCATTCTGCTGACGATTAATTTTTATGAAGTTAAGATCTTGAAAATCAAAACTAAAGTCAGCAGACGGATCAATAGAATTCATTTTTAAATTCACATTTCTTTCGTTAGACAGTTCATTATTTACCGGTTCAAACATAAGCCAAGCATCCGCTTTATAACTTCGATCATCCCACTTAACCCACCATTTATTCTTACTATGGTAAAAAACTTCACCTTTCATTCTCGGTGACATTTTTGATTGCCAAACGATCTTACCTTGAATTTTACTAATTGATATTTCTCCAAACCAAGGGTCGACATACTCGCCAATAAATTTCATTTGCTCAGCAGGCACTTTTAGTTCACTGACAACACTAAGTACTTTATTGATTTTGTTTCTTTTCTTCTTTGACAAATTTATATAATGTTTAACCCAATTCTTATTCAACTTCTTAGTCCGATCTTTAAATTGGTTGAGAACTATATTCATCAAACCTCTTGATAAAGAACTTCTCGCAGCTGAAGAGTCTCGGTTCATTAACAACACAACACCTACATTTCTTTTCGGAAACATAACAATCTGAGACATAAAACCACTTAATGTACCAGTATGAGAAACTCGATGTTCGCCGTGATAATTACTCACCCGCCACCCCAAAGAATAAGCTCTAAAATCCGTATTATCATAATTTTTTGATGTTTGAGATAAAGGTAATGTTGTTACAGGCTTCCACATTTCCAAGATACTTTTTTTCGATAAGAATCTTTTATCATTTAGCATCATACCTCGATTCAATTGCATACCTACCCAAGACAAAACATCGGCCATATCACATTTAATTCCACCGGCGGCTGCCATCAAGTTTACATTATTATTAATTTTATTTGCCTCCATGACAATCACCTTATTGTCAATTTGCGTGTGAGGTGTTGCTATATTTTTTACGTTAGCAACATCAACGCCTCCTGCAAAACAACGATTCATTCCTAAAGGCTTAAATATTTCTTTTTTTACAAAGCTTTCCCAAGACATTCCTGATATTTTTGCTACCACCTCACCCGCTACAATATAAAGCAAATTATCATAAGCATACTCATCTCTAAAACTGGAAACTGAATTTAAATGCCTTAAGTTTTTCACTAATTGATTTCGACTAAACTTGGTTGGTTCCGGCCACAACATCAAATCACCTGCGCCTCTTCCTAAACCACTTCGATGAGTTAACAAATCTCTAATATTAAACTCTTTAGTTACCCAAGGATCGTTCATTTCAAAGTCAGGTAGTATTTGATGCACCTTATCAGACCATTTCAACTTTCCTTGTTCAACTAATAGTGCCAATGATGCGCTAGTAAAAGCTTTGCTATTGGAAGCGATTTTAAATATGGTATTTTTATTAACAGGGTCGTTGTTTTCAATATTGGCTTTTCCGTATCCTTTTATATGAGTAAACTTTCCATCTTTAATAATTCCAATCGAGACACCTGGCACATCAAAGGCTTTGATTGCAGAGTTTACCAATTTGTCTATTTTATCTGACTCACCATTTGTTTTTGCACTAGCAAAACTGTGGTTGAATACAATTAAAATTATTAAAACAAATGAAAATGATTTTGATACTAATTGATTCATACTGTGTTCCGTAATTCTATGATTTTCTATTGTCTATAAAATAATCAAACCAGTCACTAAATACGCAAGAACGGTAATCGCTCCACCAGTTGCAGCATATGGCAATTGAGTTTTAACATGTTCTAACAAATCACAACCTGATGCTATTGCGGAAACTGCGGTTGTATCAGAAATAGGGGAACAGTGATCACCGAAAACGCCACCGCCTAAAATAGCAGCCAATATAAATGACGCTGGTAATCCCATAGTTTCTATAATAGGAATACCGATAGGAATAAGAATGGCAAAAGTTCCCCATGAAGTGCCCGTCGAAAAAGCGATGACACCACCGACTATAAATATCATTGGAGCCACTAAATAGAGAGGTAAAAAATCGCCAACAATTTGAGCGATATAAACTCCGGTGCCAAGTTCTTTCAAGCTCGACCCTAACGCTAAAGATAGTAAGACAATCGCCACTAATGGCAATAACTCTGACATTCCCTCAAATCCAATCTTTACTAATTTTGCGTGTTTAAAGTGGCCACTCATAAGCATCATTGCATAAGCCACAATGCATGCTAAAGTTGTTGCATAAAGTACTGATTTTGATCCACTGCCTGCAGACATGACACCATCACCGGTCCAAAACATAAAACCGACCATGCCACCAATCATCGTTAACAAAGGTAAAAGCATATAACGCGCTTTACCCTGTTGGTTTTCTTCGATAGTCCCATTTTCTTCATCAACATCACTTGGTGCGGACTCGCTTTGAGGTAGCGTTTCATTTGCAGTTTGATTTTCGTTTAGTTCTAGCTTTTCATTTCTAGTCTTCAGTGCGATTTCTTCATTATTAAGACTTGTTGCTAACGGTCCGTAATATTTACCGGTATAAGCCGTGTAAAAGACAATGACTAGCGTGACGATGGCGTAAAAATTAAATGGAATGGTTCCCCAAAGGATTTCAGCAGAACTAGCCTCCAAATCATAATTGCCTAGTAGCGCCAAAACATAAGCACCCCAAGCATTTAGTAGAATAAGGATGCAAACAGGGGCAGACGTGCTATCAATAATGTAGGCTAACTTCGCACGACTGATACCAAATTTGTCAAACAGTCCTCGAGATAAAATCCCTGCGGTTAAAACACTTAAATTAGACTCTATAAAAACAACCACCCCGGTAAAACTCGCCATTAAAGAGACTTGACGAGCGCTTTTTGCCAAGCCCTTAGCAATCAATTTTTTTACCAGAGCGGTAACTCCTCCAGAAACACGCATAAAGGAAAGCAACGCTCCTACCAGTAAACTAAAAATCAAAATTCTAGTATTTCCAGGGTCAGAAAAAACTTCAACGATTCTTTCAAGCGTATTAAGCCCGCCGATAACAGGACCAAGAGATTCATTGCTAGCGATTAACAGCCATTCTGAGGTGAAAATTGCCATCATTAGCGCCAAAATCACTTCTTTTTTCCAAACAACGATAAAAACAGCGACTAAAGGGGGAAGAATTTTTAACCATTCCATAATTTGTGTCCTATATTCTCATTAGTGCAATAAATAGTTTCCAGAAGCCATCGACTAAATAGT
>JQIA01002238.1_pt1 | contig 10330 bp, 5 predicted proteins | sample 811431 | NCBI WGS metagenome assembly JQIA01 (sample SAMN02998118, study PRJNA258478) | marine sediment metagenome | biome: marine; feature: seafloor; material: sediment; isolation source: oil-polluted sediment collected from 3 locations (0.5 km, 0.7 km and 0.9 km)... | place: USA: Gulf of Mexico ... | reverse complement strand
CAAAATGCAGGTATTATCCGCCATCGCGGCAAGATAGAAGCCACTATAGACAACGCCCAGCGTGCTATAGAATTGATAGAGGAAAAAGGCAGTCTAAACGATTATTTTTGGAGTTTTCAGCCACAAAAGCACAGCAAACCAAAGTTAAAAACAGACATTCCAAGCAAAACCGAGGCCTCTAATACCCTATCAAAAGATTTGAAAAAACGGGGTTGGAAATTTGTCGGACCAACGACATGTTATGCCTTTATGCAAGCCATGGGCATGGTCAATGACCATATCGATGGATGCCACAGCAACAAATGACAAACCCTATCAACCACCGGCAGCAGCAGCGACAGCAATAAGAGACTCACGCGTCACCTCTTGTTCAGGTGCAACCGCGGCAGGATCATAGTTCTGCCCATCACCAATATCTCTTATGTTATCATTGATATCATCGTTGGCACCCTCATCATCACGTGGTTTTCCACCGCCAAACAGACGAGTGAAAAAGTTACCGCGTCGCGCACCACTGTTATCATTAAACTCTGCCTGTCTGTCAGACTGAGAATAATCACGCGGCCCGGCATTTTCATAGCGAGAGCTTTCGGAATAACGCGAAGTAATCCCTCCCGCATAAGCCGCTTGATTCGCCTGGGTTGTCATATGCGAGCCATAAACAGCTTTCAGACCATTTGTTAAACCCAAGCGATCTTGCCCATTTGGAATAATTGCCGACATCTGAGCATAACCACCATCAGCGCCGTGTACAATGTGACCACCGGGAATGCGCTCAATAACACGCAAAAGGTCATCCATACGACGCCCGCCTTGTGCAGGTGCAATACCTTCCGCCATATCCTTAGCGCCACCCGCTCTTTGCTCTGGCAATGGCTTAATAAAATCAGTGTCATAATCTACAAAGCGATATTCAATCGCGCTACCATTACGCATCGCAATAACAACATCAAAATCATCATGATGCAGACCATGCGCCTCTAGCTCCAAGAACACAAACGGTGTCGTTCCATCCTGCAACCCAAGCGCATCAGCAAAGAATGTATTGAGCGGCATATCATGATTACGCGCTGCACGCTCCATCAAGTCAGGTCTATCATTCGCAAGATCAAGCCCTTCAAAAAGGAACGCAGCCTTGCCTTCATCCAACAGACGTAAATCTCTGAAAGATTCCGGTGTCGGGTGAACTTCTGCCCGTGTATTAAACGTTCTCGTCACAACAGCATCATCAGTGTGTGTGGATTCCGGCGCATTTGTATTATCTGCTTGCGCACGAGGCTCCAAACAAAGAATTTTATTGATAACGTTCTCAACGCCTTCCTTAGTTGGATTTCTCCAATTATAATTATCAAGGAATACCGCCAACTGCTCTGGATCATCCAAAGATTTCGTATTTAAGTAATCATCCAATTCCAACACTTTAAACGTATCATTAGATGGGTCATTATCCAGCGGCCCATCCGTCTTAATGCGCACCAATGCGAAAACAGAATCGCTGCCTTCTTGTGTGTAGAATAGCGGGATATCACATGGAAGATTATCCTTGTTATACTCCATATATCTATCACGAAGAGGATCATCATTCGCATTTGTCGTCGCATCATCACTCGGAACGACAGGAGCTGGTATAACAGGTGCTTGTTCCGGAACCCATTGCGCGATATTAGGCGTCAATTGCCCCCATAACAAAGCTTGATCGAAAACACTAACCGTTTTTGTTGCACCATCTGCAGAAGATGCATAATCTTTATCCAAAGCCAACATGCTCTGAGAGAAAGTATCAATATCAGCTTGCGGCACATTCTTATCATGCATGTATGTTAAAATCACACCCATGTTTTCAGATGATAATCTGGTCTGCGCAATTTCTTCCAAACCTTCTTGTGTAATCTCGGTTCCCGCTTCTACCATTGCGTGGATATTCGCACGGATCCAAACCTCTTCAAAAACACCACATGTCTCTCTGGTCATCGTATCGGTAAAGTCACTCGACGCATTCACATTGTCTGTATCACGCATAAATTCAGGATTTACCGCAGAGATAGCAAGTAACGCTGCATTATTATAAAGAACCTCTTGTATCTGTGCCACGCGACCTTGTGAATAACGCTCAGGATCTTGTTCAAACGTCTCTGTGCTACGCTCATATTCCAATTCAACATGCGATTCACCTGCTGGAACAACCGGCAAATCAACCGCCGGCTCACTTGCAACATAAGCCGCAGCTGATGATTCTACAGTTGATGGCGTTGACGTTGACGTTGACGCGGATACCACCAGATCAGGACGCGCTGCAACAACAGACTCAATCGTCTGGCCTGCATCGGCAATACGCGTATCTAAATTAATTTCTGTACCATTTTTATATGCTTCCCCGATTTGAACAAGCCTATCAACAAAAATTTGCTTCGCGCTTTCCATATCAGCTGCACCCGCCGCACGATCCATCGCATCGGCAAGAGCCGCCTTAATTTGATCAGCATCAGCATCACCCAACATCATCTTCATCGCATTACGAGGAACAAAGCCATCCATTTTCTCTTGGAAGCTATCTTTTGTCAGATCCATAATTTTATCAAAATCAAGTTTAGGATCAAGGTTATTGTCAGCAGCAATTTTCTCAAAAGCTGTTTCAAAGCCGTCACCAACAAGCCCTGCAGCATTTTGCAGCGCGGCGCTATCATCTGTATCACCCCAAAGGCGATTAATATTAATCCCGAACATCGTCAGCATGCCGCCGATCATTTTTCCGAAATCACTATTAGTGAAGAAATCTTTCAATGAATCCTTAAAGCCTGGTGCAAAATTATCCAACGCCCCAGAAAGACCATCCATGATCATATTCATCTTAGTTGTTGATCTGGCCTTTTGTTCATCAAGCGAACCATTCTGTCTCAACACATCAAGACTATGGAATAAAATATTCAACTTATCTGTCTTAGCCGCCGACGCCTCATATTCTGCTTTTTGCTGATTATATGTTGCCGTTGCCGTAGCATGCGCAGCCTGTTGCGCGGCATCTGCGCCCTCAGCCAATGGCGGTACTTCTATCGGTGGGCGTGCGATTAAGGCCTGTGCCTCTGCAGCTGTAACCTTATCAATTCCCATTTTTTCGCGAATCATTGAAAAGTCATCTTTAGTCAAAATCGCGAATTGAAGCTGACGACCAATGGCCTCAGTATAAACACCATTCGGGTTTTTCTGACCATCCAACGTTTTCAACATCATAACCAACTTGGATGTCAAATCTTGGGAATTTTCGCCCATAACTCGATTACCATCCGCATTTCTATCATCCAGATCTGCTTGCGTCAGTGGTGTAACCAAAGAACCCGCAAGGCTTTGTGCAATTCCACCAAACTGACCAACCATTTGGTCAAGCTGACCGCCCAATTCAAATAAAGTCCCTTCCACAATTTTAATGGAATTATCAACTTCATTTGCATTTTGCGATGCCGCATTACCATTTAGAATATCATCGACAGAAGTATTAACATCCGCATCAGAAGCAGCCAGTGATGTTCCTGAATCCGCTGGATTTGGAACGACAGGGGTAACTGGCGTAACACCCGTCGTATTTGTTGGCGTTTGCACAGTAACCGTTGCAGGCTCACTCATGCGCATATCAACTGCAGCCGACAAAGAATTCGATGCATGCAATGCGGCCATATCTTGTAAAACTTGTGGGATTGTTTGCGTTTTCAACGTATTCAACTCAATAATCTCTGCCTTTAAAGCAGAAATCTGTGCTGCTGTCGCAGTTCCGGATCCCTCTAAAGTGGTTAACTCTTTACCCTTTTCGGTAATTGATTCCGTAATACTATCGATCAGTAATTTTTCAATACCTGCCGCATTCTCAGGAACGAAATGCGCAATTTTCTGATCAACTGGCAAACTTGTCGTACCTGCAATCATACTCGCTTGCATCATCATATTTGTATCATTAACAGCCGCAAGATAATTCAATTGTTGCATGGTCTGCTGGTAAGAATCCAAAGAAGCCTGATCTAAATACCCATCAACCGTTCCGGGAACCGGAATTTCTGTGGTCGGCCTTAACGTCAAATTCTCCATATTTTCCAATCCATTCAGGATCGGTACAATTTGCGTTAGCGCTGTCTCAATACGGGCAATACGCGGATCAGATTGAATTGAAGGATCAACGGGCACAGGCTTTGCCTCTGCAACTACAGTGCTTGAATTCGTAGCCGATGCCAATTGTGTACTCACCTGATTAAGGATAGATATGTTCTGCTCAGCGTCATTAATAAACCCCAAGACTGTCCCTATATCGATAGTTCCACCCGAACCTTTAGAAATTATATCCGCTAAAATATCTTTATTCGTAACAGGGGGTAAAGGACCCAGATTTGAAATAGAGCCATCAGCAACACCTGCATCCAATACAATCTGTGCATCACGTAACGCCGCATCCAGTATAATTTTTAGCTGAGCGCCATCTTCTGGCGTGTAAACAAAATCAGGAGAAAGGGGTGTGCCCAAAGCTGCAGCAAGCATAGAAAACTCACGATTAACCTCGTTCAGGTCTTCTTGCGTTAACTCTACAGTGTTGGAATTGTTGGTATCTACCATTATTCACCCTTTATTTTCAAGGCATTCGCCCTTTTTAATCACCATCTTCGACCTGTGGAAACGCTTTATTTTTCTTATATTATTTGCGCTGTTTCTACGGCTTTATTTACGAAGTTAAGCCTATTCTTACATATTGTAGGGATTTTTACAAATTTAATTTGCATATATGTGCGCGACTATAGGTAAGGAAGAAAATCACAGCTTTTCAACAACGCGCGCATGCTCGAAATAATCAATATATTCTTGAACGGTTTTTTCCTTCGTAAACCCCTGTAAGTACCTATTATAGCCGTTTTCAACCATTTTATTACGCAAAGCATCATCCGATATAACCCGCGCAATTGACGCACTCATCGCCGTAACATCATCAATCGGCGTTACCAAGCCATCTTCCTCATGGCGCACGAATTGCCGCGGGCCGTCCGAATCGGTTGTCACTAAGGATGTTTTTTGCGCCCATGCTTGCACAAAAACAGTGCCAAATGGCTCATAACGCGAAGAAAAAACGCAAATATCCGCCGCATCAAACAATGCCGCACGATCATCACGCCACCCAAGCAGTTTTACACGGTTTTCTACCTTCAAATCGAGAATCAGACTTTCCAGATCCGCACGATCCGGCCCCTCACCTGCAATCCAAAGATGGACATCAGGCAATGCGGCAACAGCATGAATAAGAGTATCAAAAGCCTTGCTACTATGTAGCCTACCGAGACCTAAACATAACCTAGCGCCCTCCGGAACACCATACCCAGCAATATCTACCGCAGTTTTAAACGTTTCCGTTTCTGCAAAATTATTAATGTGGCGCACCTTACCATCCGCAACACCACAATCCTCAACCAAATACCTTTTTAGGTCAGGTGTAATGACTGCAAAATAATCAGTATTTTTAAAGTTTTTTATTTTGTAATAACCACCCAACCGAGACACAACCAAATAAGGCGGAATATTCATAGATGCTTTCCAACGCGTCACCTTCTGTGATGCACGCGACATCCAGCTCTGCACGATATCAGGCTTAAACTGCCGCACAATCCTACGTAAAGCAAAGGGCGTATAGACATCAACAGCCCCACCAAAGGGCAATGTATGCACAGTAATGCCAGCCTCTCTTAATCGTGGAACGCGCCCTTCATTCGCGCGCGTCACCACCTCAATTACTTGGCCGGCATCATGCATTGCGATGCACATATCAACGAACGCCGTTTCCGCGCCCCCATGTGGCGCACCCGCTAAAACTTGGAGAATTCTCATGGCGCCTACAGTACCGGATATAAAATGGAATGATTTACTGCTGTGTTGCTTTCAACAAATTAGGATAGCTAGACAGCGTTTCCCGCAGCAGCCCCCCCATACTTTCTTCTGTTTCATTCATCTTGCTCATCATGAATTCACAGGCCTCGGGTGTTGTTACCGGTGCCGTTTCAAAGCGAGAAGAATTAACAGCACGAACTTCATCTATCAGACCAAACATCGTATTCAATTCTGCTTGCGGTATATAATTCTGCGAAATAGCCATATTATTGATAACGGCAAAAGATTCCTTCATCGTCCCGCCAATACTTTCATTCCATTTCTTGTATCTATCCTGCAAATCTTCCGCCATTGACTTATTGTTCGCCGAACATTTAGCAATCGCATCTTTAACATCAACACTCACCGCATTGACCATGCTGTAGATTGTATAGTTTTTATACATTGCAATGAAATGGCCTGCCTCATCCCGTGTTAACTTCGGAACAATATCAGTTACCATGCCCTTCAACGCATCAGATTGCGCCTTCTGTAGCTCTTCCGAAGTATCAGCGCGCGCCATGCCTGACGTACCGAGGATTATTGCAAAAAGAGATAAAAGTGCTGTAACACGTAATAACATTGTAAAACCTTTTGTTTCATATATCTATAGATCGCCACCATAGTATCGCGATAAACGCAATATAGCAAAAAGAATCCACCTGATACACCGATGATGCAAAATTTAAACACCTGCCTAGCAATAAATATCCAAACGATTGACCACAACACCCCCTAAATAATTCCATAAACACTCTTTTCAGCTTGATTTACAACGGTATTTCAGGCTTTGTGTTATCTTATAATGCTACATTTTTCTGGATATATCTCAAATCATGACTGACACATTCAAAATTTCAGACCGCTCCGATATCACCACATTCCGCGCACTGGATATATTACGCGAGGTGAATGAACGCGAAGAACAAGGCATCGACATTGTGCGCATGGGCGCAGGACAGCCAAATGTCGGCGCACCGCAAGAGGCACTGGACTACGCCATTTCCAAAATACAATCCGACCCCCGCCAAGGCTATACCGAGGCTATTGGCATGCCCGCCTTAAGAGAACGCATCGCGCAATATTACAAAACATATTACGGTGTGAACGTCAGTGCCGATAACATCATGCTCGGCGCTGGATCATCGGGTGCCTTCATCATCAGTCTTCTCGCAGCCTTTGATGTGGGAGATCGCGTTGCCTTAACCACACCAACATATCCTGCCTATCGCAATATGCTAAAAGCACTCAACATCGAAACCATCGAAATTGAATCCAAGGCCGAAGATAACTACCAACCCACCGTCGAGTTACTGGAAAATTGCGGCCAGACCTTTGACGGCCTGATCATCAATTCGCCATCCAATCCATCAGGCACAATGATTGATGACGCCGAACTGGAGAAAATATGCAACTGGTGTGACGCCAAAAACATCAGGCTATTCTCCGATGAGGCCTATCACGGCATCACCTATGGCGCAAAAGCACAAACAGCGCGCAAATACTCGAAAAACGTCATCGTTTTAAACACATTCTCGAAATATTTTGCCATGACAGGCTGGCGATTAGGGTGGAGTATTATCCCTGATAACATGACCATCAATGCCAAGAAGCTCGCCGAAAGCCTATTCGTTTCCGCACCGACAATCTCCCAACATCTGGCTTATAAGATCTTCGATCACCTTGATGTTCTTGACGGCTATGTTGAAAACTATCGCAAAAATCGCGAGATCCTAATGAATGAACTGCCCAAAGCAGGCATCACGGACATCACAAACGCCGCCGGCGCGTTCTACGTCTACGCCAATGTTCACCATTTAAGCAATGACAGCGAAGCTTTCTGTTCTAAGATGCTAAGCGAAGCAAAAGTCTCCACTACACCGGGCGTAGATTTCGATTTAACGCGTGGACACGGCAATATTCGCATTTGTTACGCCGATAGTCAGGAAAATATTATTGAAGCTTGCAAGCGCTTAAAAAACTGGCAATCATAGATGCATGAAAGATGCTCTTCGAAATCAAAATGGAAACGTCCTATGGTTTATATTGCTGGCTGTCGCCCTTCTTGCATTTTTAACCAGCATTATCAGCCGAAACAGCTCCTCAGTCGATCAGGCAGGCAATGTTGAACGCGCACGCATAAAAGCATCCTCTATACTCAATTACGCCAAGTCAGTCGAAGCAACCGTACAACACATGCTCTTAAGCGGAATTAGCGAAAGCGACATTAATTTCATAGAAATCAGCGACACACACGACAACACAAACTGCACCAGTGCAAATTGCGAAGTCTTTCATGTCGGCGGCGGTGGTATAGCATACAGAACCCCTGCCGAACTCATAGGTGACAACACGCACACAGATATCTGGCACGTCTCCACAGAAAACCGCGTGTATCTATCTGGATGCGAGGACGTCAATAACCGCTGTACGGAATTACTTCTGATAGCACAAAATATGCCGCAATCTATCTGCCTGCAAATCAATAAAATTCAAGGCATTACAAACACCGGAGGCGACGCGCCACAAATACAGGACATCCTTGAAGGAACAGCCTTTGCAGGCACGTACAGCACGACCATAAACGCAATTTCCATTGGTGATACAAACGCAACCAACGAAGCCCCCGAAGTTCAGGGGAAAGCTGCTGGCTGTGTTTATGAATTCGGATCAGGGCAAGATATCTACACCTTCTATCAAGTGCTTATCCCGCGCTAAATTTGACATATTCACGATTTTTCCCTAACACTAACCTCTAAACCTCACGATAGAGAATGAAGAGAATATGACAACGAATCGACGCGAAAATTTACAGCTATTAGGCCTCTCTACCGCAATAGCAACGGCTGGCATTGCCTTTCAAGAGGTTACAGCAGATGAACGAACAGTGCTCTCTCTAGATGAAACAGAAAAAATTTGCGCCGAAGACAATAAATCACAGACGCTTGAACAGCTCTGTAAGGAACATGGCTTCATCGCGCCAGAATAAACCAACCCGCATAAAAAAAAGCGGGCTTAACAAAGCCCACTCTTAAATACTTATACGAAAAATCTCTATGAAAAATAGAGGGGAATATATTATCTATTCCACCAACCCTTTTTCTTCTTTTTCGGAGCCTGATTAACCGTCTCATGCTGGCTTGCAACAGATGGCTCCTCATCCTTCTTCGACAAAGGCGCCTTTTTCTCTACCTTGGCAACAGGTGCGGCCTTCTTCTCCGCCACAGCAGGAGCATCATCCTTTTTCTTGGCTGGCGCACGTTTACGCACCGGCTTTTTCGGCGCTTCATCATGCACACTATCGTCATTCGCAGGTGCTTCCACCTTCTCATCAGACTTTGCAGGCTTCTTCGGCTTCGCACCTTCATCACCAGACGCAGCAACATCAACAGAATCATCCGCCTTCTTACGGCGACCACCACGACGCTTTGGCTTATCTTCTTTATCGCCTTCCGCTTTATCAGCAGATTTCTTATCCGATGGCTTTGCACTATCCTGTGCTTTATCCTGCACATTTTCATCCTGTGCGCTGTTCTCTTGTTGATCAGCCTCATTGCGATTACGGTTACGACCACCACGGCGACCACGACGACGACGATTGCCTTCGGCTTTATCGTCACCACCATCCGAAGGAGCGACCTTCGCCTCACCATCATCAGACTTATTATCACCCTCAGCAGGCTTTGAAACCTCTACACGGTAATCGGACGCTGCAATCTCATCATCAACGCGTAACAAGATTTCCATGTTATAACGCTCTTCTATTTGCGCCAACTTTTTACGTTTAAAGTTAAGAATGTAAAGCGCAACACTGCCTGTCACCTGCACAATAACCTGCGCCGCGCGACCACGTATGCCTTCTTCCTCAATCGCACGTAAGACGAGAATAGACATCGCATCATCCGTACGAACCAAGCCGATACCACTACAATTATGACATTGCTCGAACTGCGCTTCGGTTAAGCTAGGGCTTAATCTTTGACGCGACAATTCCATCAAACCAAAGGATGAAATACGACCCACTTGAACACGCGCACGATCCGAAGACAAAGCCTCCTTCATACGGCGCTCAACCTTCGCATTATTACCACGATGCTCCATATCAATAAAGTCAATCACAACCAAACCGCCCAAATCACGCAACTTCAATTGACGCGCAACTTCTTCAGCGGCCTCTAAATTTGTTTTAAGAGCAGTCTCTTCAATATGACGACCCTTTGTCGACTTACCGGAGTTCACATCCACAGAAACAAGCGCTTCCGTCGGGTTAATCACAAGATAACCACCGGATTTCAAACGAACCTCGGGCTGGCCAATCTCATTAATTTGGGTTTCGATTTGGAAACGATTGAACAAAGGCAATTGTCCACTCTCATAATGCTTAACCTTCTTAACATGAGAAGGGATCAACATATTCATGAACTCTCTTGCTGTCTCGTAC
>JQIA01002260.1_pt1 | contig 10331 bp, 6 predicted proteins | sample 811431 | NCBI WGS metagenome assembly JQIA01 (sample SAMN02998118, study PRJNA258478) | marine sediment metagenome | biome: marine; feature: seafloor; material: sediment; isolation source: oil-polluted sediment collected from 3 locations (0.5 km, 0.7 km and 0.9 km)... | place: USA: Gulf of Mexico ... | reverse complement strand
GTAGAGATTGTTATACATAAATCCATGAAATTTAATGATGTAAAAAAAATTACTGTAAGTTCAGCCGTCACCTCCGCAACGCTTCTGATTATTGTTGCCGGGGCAAGCTCTTTCGGATTGTATCTGACGCTTGAGGATGTTCCCGGTAGAATTACAACACTGGTTTTATCTAATATTCAGTCGCCATATATGTTTCTCTTTGTGATGAACATACTCCTTTTGGTTGTTGGCATGTTTATGGATATTATATCAGCAACGCTCATTCTCGGGCCTGTCTTTATTCCAATGCTTAGTGCTTTTGGGATAAACCCGATGCACTTCGGACTTATTATGACTGTGAATCTTGCAATAGGGTATTGTACGCCTCCCATGGGGGTAAGCCTTTTTATAACCGGTTCGCTTGCTAAAAGAGACATCGTGTTTGTATCAAAGGCAGTACTTCCGTTTATAATAATACAGATATCAATATTATTGTTTCTGACATATTTGCCACAGGTTGTATTATTCTTGCCCAAAATAATGGGCTATGTGCACTAAACAAACAGAATGTTGTTAAATTGCATACGTGGTGATTAAATTCAAATTATTTTATTGACTGATGTGCCTCAGATACGAACAATTACCTGCGTTTTAAAATAAATAATGTAAAATTACATTAAGTATATTTTGTAATGTATTGATAATATATATTAATCTTTTTATTTTTTTGAAAAACGCACTCTTGATTCTATGGAATAAAATTGCGTGTTTAAGTACTCATTTTTATTGAATTTAGTGGTCTGATGCCTTTATTATAGCGGTTGTTTTTCGCACTGGGCTTGACAGCCTCATTATGTTCATGGTAGCAATATGTATTAAAGATTCAGTTAATAGTTGACGATATATTCTTAGATGGTATAAAAATTAAGTATTTTTATTGTTGTGTTGAACTTGTATTCATTAGAAAATAGAATAGAAAAAGATTATGGGAAAAAAACTAACCTTTTTTATTTTAAGTAATTCAGGCGCTCCTGTTAAGCAAACGACAGTATCTAAAGCGTGGTTGATTATCTTAGGAATGTTCACTATCGGATGCCTTGCAGGCCTTGGTCTTCTTGGTGTCGATTATTATTCCCTCAAGTTTACATCACATAACCCCCGATCTCTTGAAGTAAAAATCAGTGAATTTCAGAGTGAAATTTCAGCACAGCGTGCACAGATAAAGAAATATGCAGCTGAAATTAATACGCTTAAGTCAGAATTAATCAGTTTGAATGAATTCGAAAAAAAGTTGCGTATTATTGCTAATATTGAAAAGACTGAACTTCAAAACAGTCTGTTTGGTGTTGGGGGGTCAATACCAGAAGATCTGGACGTAAATATCCTGACGACTGAAAAGCATAATTCATTGTTAAGAGAAATGAATGAGCAGGTTGAGCAGATTGATGAGGCTATGATAAAGCAGGAAGAAGGCTTTGCCGATCTTTATGAATTTATCGGTGAACAGAGAAATATTCTCGCCTCAACACCGGCAATCAGGCCGACTATAGGATGGGTATCCTCAAAATTTGGCTACCGAACATCACCTTTTACAGGACGTCGAACCTTTCATAAAGGACTGGATATTGCCAATAGAAAAGGGACACCTATCGTTGCTACAGCAGATGGTGTTATAACATTTTCAGGTAGTAAGGGGAATCTTGGCATTATGCTCCAGGTTGACCATGGTCATGGTATGATAACTAAATACGGTCACCTCCAGAAGGCATTGAAAAAACGAGGTGAATCTGTGAAACGTGGTGAAATTGTAGCATATATGGGCAATACTGGTAGAAGTACCGGGCCCCATGTTCATTATGAAGTACGACTGAATGGTTTACCGGTTAATCCGGGTAAGTATATTTTAGACTGATTCGTATTGTAATATTTGATATTTTAAGCCATGTCACACGTGACATGGCTTTTTTTGTTTAAAACAATAAAAATGTTTTAGACTTGAATTGATTTTTGATTTATACAATATAAGCTCAAAGAAAAATTTTCTAAAAGGCTTGAAAATTAATTTTTTACGATTATCATTCACTAATCATATTTTTTAGTGTTGAAATCGAAATATAATCCACCAGCTCTCTTCGGTTTGTAAAAGGATAATAAATGGTACTTGGAATCTTAAATAAAATATTTGGGTCTAGAAACGACAGAGTTTTGAAAAATATTCAGGGAATTGTTGATCAGATTAATACATTTGAACCTGAAATGAAATTGAAAAGTGATGAGCAGATAGTCGCTCAGACAGATATTTTTAGAAATCGAATTGAAAAGGGTGAATCACTTGAAGATATCCTTCCTGAAGCCTTTGCAACGGTTCGTGAAGCCTCGCTGAGAGTCCTTGAAATGCGTCATTATGACTGCCAGATGATTGGTGGTCTTGTATTGCACTATGGTAATATTGCAGAAATGAAAACGGGTGAAGGGAAAACGCTTGTTGCCACACTTCCGGCCTATTTGAATGCGCTCACCGGAAAAGGCGTGCATATTATTACTGTGAACGATTATCTAGCTTCCCGAGACTCTGAATGGATGGGCAGGCTTTTTAATTTTATGGGGATGACTGTATCAACGATCGTTCATGGCCTTGACGACGATGAAAGAAAAGTTGCCTATAATTCAGATATTACATATGGGACAAATAACGAATTTGGTTTTGACTATCTGCGGGATAATATGAAATTATCAAAAGAGCAGATTGCTCAGGGATATTTAAATTTTGCGATTGTCGATGAGGTGGATAGTATTCTCGTTGATGAAGCAAGAACACCCCTTATCATTTCAGGACCAACAGAGAATTCTACCAGTCTTTATACCCAGATGGACAGCATGATTCCATCGTTGAAAATGGACGTTGATTATACCCTTGATGAGAAATCAAAATCTGTAAACCTGACAGATGAAGGTGTCAGTAAAGTTGAGACGCTACTCGACATTGACAATCTTTTTGACCATAGGAATATTGAGCAGCTTCATCATGTGAATCAGGCATTAAAAGCATATACTCTTTTTAGTAAAGATACGGACTATATCATTCAGAATGGTCAGGTGGTCATTGTTGATGAGTTTACCGGTCGATTGATGCCTGGCCGGCGTTATAGTGAGGGCTTGCATCAGGCTTTGGAGGCAAAAGAAAATGTTAGGATTGAAAATGAAAATCAGACACTGGCCTCTATTACGTTTCAGAATTACTTCAGGATGTATAATAAATTATGTGGGATGACCGGTACAGCCGTTACTGAGGCTGAAGAATTTAAAAAGATTTATAACTTAGATGTTGTCTCTATCCCAACGAACAAGCCAATGGTCAGAGATGATCGCCCGGATGTTATCTATAAGACCCGTAATGAAAAATTTGATGCAGCACTTGAGGAAATTATTGCATTAAATAAAAAAGGGCAGCCAGTCCTTGTTGGTACGATTTCGATAGATGTTTCTGAAAGTTTTGGAATGAAGCTTAAAAAAAGAGGGGTTAAGCATAATGTGTTGAATGCAAAACTTCACAAACAGGAAGCAGAAATTATTGCAAATGCCGGTCAGAAAGGAGCTGTTACCATAGCGACCAATATGGCCGGACGTGGAACGGATATTGTACTTGGCGATGGTGTCAAAGAACTTGGCGGGCTGCATATTTTAGGTACTGAAAGACATGAAAGTCGTCGAATTGATAACCAGTTGAGAGGTCGTTCCGGCCGTCAGGGTGACCCTGGCTCTTCACGTTATTATCTTTCCCTTGAAGATGATCTGTTGAGAATTTTTGGGGGAGAAAAAATTCATTTTATTATGGAAAAGCTGGGGATGGACGATGGAGAACCCATTGAACATGGTCTTATAAGCAGAGCTATCGAAAATGCTCAGCGTAAAGTTGAGGGGCATAACTTTGATATCAGAAAGCATCTTTTAGAATATGATGATGTCATGAACCAGCAAAGAAACGTGCTCTATCAAATGCGCCGTGATATTCTGGAAGGTAACAAGATTAAAGAATTTGTTGAGAATACTATCGGTGAGTCTGCTGATGATATTGCTGCTGAATTTGCATTGTCTAAAGTTCAACCTGACAGCTGGGATCATGATGCAATTAATGCTTCAGTCAGCAAGCAGTTTGCTATCAGTTTTGATGTAAACGGGCACATCTCCAAAGAATATGATGAAGAGAAGCTTAGTCAGCTTGTTTTTGATACTGCTATGAAAAGGTACAATGACAGAATTGAACTTATTGGCGAAGAACATTACAATCCATTTGAACGATTTCTGGTTCTCCAGACAATTGATAACAAATGGAAGGACCATCTGCTCAGTATGGATCATTTGAAAGAAGGTATTGGGCTACGTGGCTATGCACAACAAAACCCGCTTATTGTATATAAGGGTGAAGCTTTCGATATGTTTCAGTATATGATTGACCGGGTGAAAGAAGAAGTGCTTAATATTATTTTTAGGTTTGAAGTGAGGGAGTCTGATAATATTGACGATATGAAACAGGAAGAAGAAAAAAACTGGCGACTCTCAAGCGAGAATGACGAAAATTCTAATAAGAAAACAATCAAAAGAGATAATGACAAAACAGGGCGCAATGACCCGTGTCCTTGTGGCAGTAAACGAAAGTATAAAAAATGCTGTGGAAAATAATTATCCCGCCACATTGCTATAAAAAATGAAGATGATATAAAATCAAAAAACCGGCACCCAGTTGCACTCGCAGAGCATGGATGCCGGTTTTATAAATCATGAACTTTACATTGCGTCTGTTTTAATGTAAAATAAAAATACAAAGTCGATAAAACATAAATTATCTACTACATGTCGATGTGTATAAACATTTCATCATTATTTTAATAACCTTAATCCCCAATATTAACCGGATCCGATTTAATAGAACTACAAATTTGACTGGTTTGGCAGACAATTAATTTATAATCTTACTTGATTTTAACCGGTGCAAATCTTACATTATCATTAAAAGCGGAAGATATGTTGAGTACATTGTTACAATTTACAGGAGATGATAAATGGGGTTGCACGAACCTGGGTTCGAAGAAAGTACAGAAACGATTAAAAAACAAAAAGTTAAAGAACCGTCAATGTACATGGTTTTATTAATAAATGATGATTATACACCGATGGATTTTGTAGTAGATATTCTGACGACCGTTTTTCATAAGACAGCTGAGGAGGCAGTCCAGATTATGATGAATGTCCATGAAAAAGGCAGTGGGGTTTGTGGCATTTATACCTATGAAATAGCAGAGACAAAGATTGAAACAGTCCATAGTCTCGCTGAAGAACATGGTTATCCTTTAAGAAGTAGAATGGAAAAGGAATAGAATATGATCAGTAAAGAGCTTAGTGCAACATTAGGTCTTGCCGTACGTGAAGCAAAGAAAAGACGACATGAATACGTATGTGTCGAGCACGTACTGTATGCTATCCTTCACGATAATGAAGGCGTTGAGATCATTAATCATTGTGGTGGAAGCATTGACGCACTTAAACAGAATCTTGAGGCGTTTTTCAGGGACAGGCTTGAGAGTCTCTCTGATACGGGCGATTATGTTTTACAGCAGACCGTCGGTTTTCAGAGGGTTATTCAAAGGGCCGTGAATCATGTCCGGTCTGCGGAAAAACAGGAAGTCTGCATTGGCGATATTCTGGCCTCAATCTTTCAGGAAAAAGAATCGCATGCTACATATTTTCTCGAATCAGAAAGTATTACAAGACTTGCGGTTCTCCGTTATATATCACATGAAATGCATGCAGACTCTTCTGATTATGAAGCTGATAAAGAAACAAAAAAAGAATCGAAAACAGCAAAAAAATCAGAAGATCCTCTTGAACTGTATACGGTAGATCTTGTAAAAAAAGCAGGCCAGGGAAAACTTGATCCTCTTGTTGGTCGTACTACTGAACTTCAACGAATTGTACAGGTTCTATGTCGAAGAAGAAAAAATAATCCGGTTTTTGTTGGAGAACCGGGGGTTGGTAAAACAGCCGTTGCAGAAGGTCTCGCCCAAAGGATCTTTGATGGGAATGTACCACGATTGCTTCTTGATGCAAGAATCTTCTCTCTTGATATGTCTGCTGTGCTTGCCGGAACAAAATTCCGTGGTGATTTTGAACAACGGCTTAAAAATGTACTTACTGAATTGTCTAATATAAAAAATGTTATTCTTTTTATCGATGAAATCCATACGGTTGTAGGAGCAGGTGCGACGAGCAGTGGCTCAATTGATGCGTCTAATATTCTAAAACCTGTTTTAACAACCAATGAATTACGCTGTATGGGAGCCACGACTTATGAAGAATACAAAAACCATTTTGAAAAAGACAGGGCATTGGCCAGACGATTTGAAAAAATTGATATAGCGGAACCAACCATTGATGAAACGGTAGAAATACTAAACGGCCTTAAACATTGTTACGAAGCACATCACCAGGTAGAATACACCGGTGACGCTATTGAAGCCGCAGCAAATCTTTCATATAAATATATTAATGACAGATATCTGCCTGACAAGGCAATTGATGTTATTGATGAAGCTGGTGTATTGAAATCGCTTGAAGATGGCGAACGGGTAAAAAAAGTAAAAATAAATGATATTGAAAATATTGTTGCCTCCATCGCGAAGATTCCACCAAAGACAGTTTCAACCTCTGACAGATCAAAACTGAAGAATCTTGAAAAACGATTAAAGTCTTTTATTTTTGGTCAGGACGATGCTTTGGAATCGCTCTCCACGTCAATAAAGCGTTCTCGTGCAGGTCTTTCATCACCGGATAAGCCTATTGGCTCGTTTCTTTTTACCGGACCGACAGGAGTCGGAAAAACGGAAGTTGCAAAACAACTTGCTCAAAACCTTGGTGTAGAATTTTTACGGTTTGATATGAGTGAATACATGGAGAAACATGCTGTTGCAAGGCTGATTGGTGCACCTCCTGGTTATGTAGGATTCGAACAGGGTGGCCTTTTGACAGAACAGATACGAAAATTTCCTCATTGTGTTGTGTTAATGGATGAAGTTGAGAAAGCACACCCTGATCTGATAAATATCCTGCTTCAGGTATTTGACCATGGTACCCTTACTGATAATAATGGTAAAAAGGCTGATTTTCGTAATGTTGTTATTATTATGTCATCTAATGCCGGTGCCCGGGAGATGAGCTCTAAAACCATCGGTTTTGGTGATCCTACGACGGATATAAAAGATAAAGGGATGACTGCGATAGAAAAAATGTTTAGTCCGGAATTCAGGAATCGTCTGGATGCCATAATTACTTTTAATTCTCTTGATATTTCAATTATGAAGCGAATTGTTGATAAATTTATGGATGAACTTCAGACGCAACTTGCAGAAAAGAAAGTTGTTGCAAAACTTACTGGTTCTGCCAAAAAATGGCTTGCAACAAACGGTTATGACAGTAGGTATGGCGCAAGGCCTCTTGCAAGAATTATCCAGACAGAAGTTAAGGACAAACTCTCGGATGAGATTCTTTTTGGTGCATTGAGTAAAGGCGGCAGTGTGACTATCGGTGTTCGAAATGATGCATTAACATTTACATACAATACTTAAGTTTCACACATGCCTGTTTTTAGATTATCAGAGGATATTGAATTCCCACCGGCTCAGTTTGCCCGGGATGACGGATTACTTGCTGTTGGTGGCGACCTTTCAGAAGAACGAATTTTACTAGCTTATAGAATGGGCATCTTTCCATGGTTTAGTGAAGATGCCCCTTTTTTATGGTGGTCTCCTGATCCCCGTCTCGTTTTATTCCCGAATGAAATAAACATTTCACGAAGCCTAAAAAAACTGATTCGTCAAAATAAATTTGAAGTGACACTGGATAAAGCTTTTAGAGAAGTTATAACCGCCTGTGCAGAAATTCGACTGGATAATGGTGATGAAACATGGATCTGCAACGAAATGGTCGATGCTTATTGCTGTTTGCATGCATCTGGCTATGCACACTCTGTTGAAACATGGCAAAACGGACAACTCGTCGGTGGATTGTACGGCGTCTCTTTAGGTCGTTGTTTTTTTGGTGAATCGATGTTTGCTTACGAGCCGAATGCATCAAAAGTTGCTTTTGCAAAACTGGTGACATATCTGGCTGAACAGAATTTTGACTTGATAGACTGTCAGGTGACAACAGATCATTTATTAAGATTTGGGGCACGGGAAATTTCTAAGGCGGAGTTTCTGATGTTGCTGGAAGAATCGTTGAAAAAACCTACAAAAAAAGGTGCATGGGATTTTTCAGATTCCTGAGACCATCCTAATTAATGTTCATGAAAAAAAAATATGATAAAATAGTGTTTTGTGATTTTGATGGAACAATAACTTCTGAAGATGCTTTTGTGCATGTATGCAATCATTTTGCGCCAAAAGAGACAGAAATTTTTCTTGCAGGTATAATTGAAGGGAAGGTTTCGTTGAAAGATGGTATAACTAAAATTGTGGAATCAATACCATCAGATAGATATCCGGACATGCTGGATTATGTTAATTCATCAAAAATTCGGCCTGGTCTTGAAGCATTGATTGATTATCTGGACACAAAAGGCATTCCTTTTGTTGTAATATCCGGTGGGCTAAAAGATCTTGTTGAACGTCAGTTGGCTGGAATTATAAACAGGGTAGAATCAGTATATGCTGCAGATATTGATACGACTGGTGAGTATTTAAAAATTGTATCCGAATTTGAAAACGGGCCGGAGCTTGTCAACAAAACTCAGGTAATGGATCGATATTTGTATGACACATCAGTTGCGATTGGGGACGGTATTACAGATCAAAATATGGCGATGGCTTCTTCTATAGTTTTTGCACGAAAGCACCTTGCGCAGTTTCTTTTAAAACAAAATCACACCTTCTATTCATGGGAAGATTTTGATGATGTTAAGAAAACCCTGATTGAAATGTGGGGTTAATTTTTTTTCACATCCCAAAACTCTGATCAATTTCTGATAGATATTAATTTCTCAAAATTAAAATGTATATATAATAAATAAGAATTACGTATGTAGTTCTAATACTCCGTAATTATATTGCATGGGGTTAGTTAATAAAGTTGACAAACAAACTTGACATACGTATATAGCTAATGCTATCGATATAAAATAATAAATGTGAGGGGAATTATGAAAGCCGGAAAACCAAAAAATTTAAAGGTAAATAACCGCAAGCTTGTTCTTGAATTATTTAGGAAAAATAAAACACTAACAGCAGCAGAAATATCGAAAGCAATTGATATAAGCAAAACAACTGTGATGAAGATTCTTGATTTTCTAACTTTATCAGGGTTGATTTTGACAGCAGGTAAAGGTGACTCAACCGGGGAGGGGGGAAAAAAACCGATTCTGTTTAAACTGAATGAAAGATTTGCTTTGGCTGCGGGAGTACACATTCTTCCGGATAGAATTGATATTGTTATATCTGATTTGTTTTCAAACCCGCTTTACTCTAAGACTATTGAATTGGCCGAAAATGAACCTCTTGAAAAAGTTACTGATTTGATATCCCAGTCACTGAAAATGATCATTAATAAAAATCAGATTCCAAAAAAAAACCTTCTGGGGATAGGCATTGCCATACCGGGGATTGTAGATTCAATAAATGGTATTGTCTGTCACTCTCCGAGATTCCCCTCATGGGGAACACAAGCTGAATTCATTAAAATGATCAGTGTGAAAATAAACAGCGAAATTCCTGTTTATATCGACAATGAGTGTCGCTTTAAAGTGTATGCCGAAACAAAATCAGGCGTGGCTATAGGGCGGGGAAATATTATTGCTGTTGAGGCCGGATACGGCCTGGTTGCAGGAATAATGATTAATAATGAAATTATTCGTGGCGTACATAACCTTGCCGGTGAAATTGGCCACATGGTAATTGCCCCTGAGTCACAGGCAGTTTGTGTATGCGGTGGGAGTGGCTGTTTTGAAGTAATGGTCTCCGTCGATAGACTCCTTGAGAGAGCGAAGGCCTTAAAAAATGAAATTTCTGATTCATTGATTTTTAAATACAATGATAATCATGAATTAAATATTGAACGAATTTTTATTGCAGCCGGTGCCGGTGATCAGCTTGCTATAGAGCTGATGGACGGTGTAATTAAATGGTTTGCAATAGGTCTCTCGAATCTTATTGTGATGTGCGACCCGGAGATCATAATTCTGCAAGGTATATATACTAAAGCCGGTGAGTCATTTCTGAACGCATTAAAAAAGCGAATTAATGAACTGGTTCTGGTTAAAATTAATAAAAAAGTTGAAATCAGGTGTTCACAATTTGAGGGAAAAG
>JQIA01002259.1_pt1 | contig 10332 bp, 5 predicted proteins | sample 811431 | NCBI WGS metagenome assembly JQIA01 (sample SAMN02998118, study PRJNA258478) | marine sediment metagenome | biome: marine; feature: seafloor; material: sediment; isolation source: oil-polluted sediment collected from 3 locations (0.5 km, 0.7 km and 0.9 km)... | place: USA: Gulf of Mexico ... | reverse complement strand
ATTTGCCAGGCTTGAAGTAGTACATGTTGTACGTCAAAAGTCTGGTAAATCACTAAAGCGAAGTAGATGGGACTTTTTACGACGCCATCAACTTTGGTTTAAAGGTTTTAACCAGTTTACGAAAATCAGTTTGAAGCTGGGGATGATCCTGTTTCCCACCATACCGGATAAGGATGTACAATCTGGTGATACCATTTATTTCAGCTGTCATATCCGGCCGTTGAGATATTGCTTTTTCTGCAAAGTCCAATGGGCCGGACCAGGATGGCTTTGTAATACCAACGGTTTTAAGTTTTTTAGTAAAGCTACGGTAAAGGCCAAACACAGGGTCTTCATATCTGGTGATGGTGGTTCTTAATCGCAAGAAAAAGATCAGTAGAAGGATTACGATAGCACCGAGACCTCCTGCGATAACGAGTAGAACATTTTTCAATGATTTAAAATTGAAGCCGAGCTTACCGAGCAGGTTTTCCTGACGCTTAAGGGTATATCCAATTATTTTAGTATCCCAGTGATAATTTACAGCATCCCAACTCAGTTCTAAATTTTGAAACAATTTTGCAAGACCGCCCGATTGATCTGTTGTGAAAAATCCAGAGATCTCATTCTGAGGTAGGGCAGATGAAATACCAGTTTCTACCCGTTCCGGTGCAACGGCTGAGGTGGGGTCTACTCTTACCCACCCTTTGTTTTTTAACCAGACTTCGGCCCAGGCATGGGCATCGGATTGTCTGACAATCAAATAGTTGCCATAGGGGTTTTGTTCTCCCCCCATATAGCCTCCGACAATACGTGCGGGTACTCCCGCAGCACGCATGAGAAAAACAAAAGCTGAAGCATAATGCTCGCAATACCCTTTCATATCCTTAAATAAAAAATCGTCAATACCGTCCTGACCCGGGATTGGAGGGTTTAAAGTGTAGTAGAATTCATTCTCACTGAAAAAATTTATTACTCTGCTGATGTACTCAGCGGGAGAAACCGATTCATCAAAAAGGCGTAAAGCCAGCTCTCGTGATTTGGGGTTTCCGTAGTCAGGAAGCTGACGGGTGAGTGTTTCCCAGCTATCCATTGGGCCTGTGGTATAATCTATATATGAAATAAGGTCATAGCTTGTTTTTTTAAGAGTCGTTCGCTTTGAAACCAGAGTGTTATCAGCCAGAAGTCTTGTACCTGCAGGTATGTTGCCGGGTAGATCAAGGGCAAAAATCCATGTGGAATTACCAGGTTCCAAAAATACCTTGTAGGAAACGGGCAGCCTGCCTTGAACTGGTTGTACAGCTTGAGGTGTATACCTTCTGGCCTTCCATTGCTTCCCAGTAAAATATTGAAAAACAATGCCTCGCCAATAAAGGTCTTTATAATCGGGTTTCTTTCCCTCAAAGGTCGCGCGAAAAGCTACGGCTTTATTTTTAACGATGCCACTGACCGATCCGGGTGACAGTGTTGACGAAAACCCGGTGATACCGGTTTTACGCTGATGAATTCCCCAGAAATTACCTTGAAGTCTGGGGAAAAGAAAGAAAAGAATCAACATCAGCGGGATAGCCTGAACCGTGATAATTCCGGCGAGTTTCATAGTTGCAGTCAGTGGGATTTCATTATGATTGATACGGATCAGGAGTCCGGTGATAATTATTACCGACACTACCATGTAAAGTGTCATGGGAATCGTTGTTGAAAAGAAAAGGCTTGAGACTACCATAAAGTAGGCAAGGAATATGGTAATCATCCGATCACGGTGATTATTGATCTCAAAGGGTTTGAGACTTGCCATAAGGCAGAGAAGTTTGATACCGGCATCGTTGCTGAAGCTACGACCTGTGGACATAAAAATAGCTGTAAATGCAATTATCGTAAGGCCTATGCGAACTAATTTTGGCGGTAGTTGTAATGAATACCGGTGGGCGAGAAGGAGATAAACCCACAGGGAAAAACACCAGAGATTTATCCACCATGGTATAAAGGGGGCATGGGCTGCAATTCCAACCAGAAGAGCTGTTACAAGAATCGGGGTGCCCGGGTCTGCGTATTTTTTCATGACTGTTCACCTCCCCGTTGAAACAAAGCGAGCGCTTTCAGGCAGGCATGTTTGTGGCGCGGGTCTTTTGCCTCCCCCGGATCGATAACACTTCCGGGGAGTTTTAATCCATAGGAAAGATTCATATTATGTGCCTTCAACACCATATCGCAAAGACGGGAAAGCCTGTTCTCATAGTTTACTTCTTTGATATCGTTCCAGTCAAATACGACGGAGGCACCTGTTTTTCCGGAAAACTCTTTGGTGTAAAGGCCTCTTCCTTTTGAATATGTTTTCCATGAGATTCTATGCATGGGATCTCCTGGAACGTATCTTTTAAGTTCTTTGAAGTCATCAACCCCTGTGATTTCAATATCACCTTCATTATCTTTACCTGAATAATCCGGGGATGTTTCAACAGAGCCCGGCAGGGCTTCGGGATAAACAAGAAGGTCTGTATCAGCCTCTATCGTTGTCCAGGATCTGAAAAGTCCCAGAGGATATTTGGTAGCAATTATTAAGGGTGGAGGTTTGAAAAGTCCTCTACGGGATGTTTTTAAGGAGACCTCAATCGTGTGGTCACGAGACCTGTTAAGATTTACACTAACCGGTTCCCCGCCTGAGAAGTTCAGGCAGATATCAGTGTGTTTTATTAATGCAGGGCGAAGGGTGATTTTAAAAACAGCTGTTTCGTTTGCGAAGACCGGCTTTGCACTGACCGAAAGAATTGTTAAGCCGGAAAGGTTCCTGTGGGTATGAAGCATGGAGATAAGAGACATGCTTCCCAGTAAAAAGGTAAAGATAAAACCCAGGTTGTTATTGTAGTTCAATGACCCAAGAAGCATGACGAAAAGAACCACAAGAAAAAGTAATCCCTGCCGGTTGGGGAGAATATAGAGCCTTTTGCCTGTTATCCGCCAGGGGAGTTTTACACTTCTATCCCGCCGGGGAAAAATACGTATAGAGTGGTTTTCTTTTTTCATGCCATAAGTTCCAGTAGAGGTCTGTCTGCTGTTTGGGTTGCTTTGCCTTGGGATCAGGGAACCGGAACCTCTTTTAATATTTTTTCAAGCCGTTCAAAGCTAAACTCACGAAAACTGTCTGCCGCATGAAGTCTGTGACCTGCCACATAGGGTAAAATGGCCTGAAGATCTTCGGGAAGAACATGATCACGTCCATTTAAAAATGCCCAGGCTCTTGCAGCTTGCAGAACAGCAACGCCGGCTCTTGGTGAAAGCCCGGTATAAAAGTGGGGAGCTGTTCTGGTAAAATCAAGAATGTCCTGAAGGTATTCCAGAAGGGCATCCGAGGTTATAACCTCGGTGATCTGTTTCCGAATCTTGCTTACATCCGAAGGTGTTAATACTTTATCGATATGGGTAAGCATGTCTTTTGTTTTTCCGGTCTTTAAAAGTTGATTTTCTGCCTCCCGTCCCGGGTATCCGATACTGATGCGCATCAGAAATCTGTCAAGTTGGGATTCCGGTAGGGCATAGGTCCCTGCCTGTTCCAAAGGATTAAGTGTTGCGATGACAAAAAAAGGTTCCGGCAAAGGTCGTGTCTCTCCTTCTGTCGTGACCTGACGTTCCTCCATCGCCTCTAAAAGAGCACTTTGGGTTTTTGGTGTGGCACGGTTGATTTCGTCGGCCAGTAAAACCTGAGTAAAGATAGGACCGGGATGAAATATAAAGCTGCCGCTGTGTTGCTCAAATATAGCTGCCCCCAGAACATCTCCTGGAAGAAGGTCGCTGGTGTATTGAATACGGGTAAAATCGAGCCCCAGACATTTGGCAAGTGTTTTGGCAAGGGTTGTTTTGCCTATCCCGGGTCGGTCTTCGATTAAAAGGTGTCCGCCAGCAAAAAGACAGGTCAGTGCAAGTCGGATCTGTTTTTTCTTGCCATAGATCACACTGTCGACCCTGGCTACTATTTCTTCAAATTGTTTATTCATGGATTACCTGTTATCAAAATAGTGTGTTAAAAGCGGGAAATGTTAAGGTTTAATGATTTTCAATGTAGATTTTTTTATCATTTCCATAAAACCATATTATGCGTTTAGTTCAACCTTGATGCTCTCGTAAAAAGTCTTAAGATGGCTAAGGAAAAGCTTGTACCCCAAGGGCACTTGCTTCGCAGCGTACATGGAACTTTTTACGACGCCATCAACCTTCATGATAAAGTAGAGAACTATGAACGTCAATGTAATTGATCGGGCACAGATTGGAATGTTTAGCTTTTATGTCCTTTAGCTGCGACGCATAAGCAAGTATTACTCTTGAGTATGGTAACTAATTTTGTTTGACAATTTGGGATAATCATACTAACATGATACACACTACATGAGATTTCGTACGAAATATATGACCGTTCCCGCTCCAAGCAAAATTGATTTTTAGCCAGTACGTAATTAATTAGATACCATAGATCACCGGTTGTTTTAACATTGGATTTAAAACTGATCTTCTCCGTTGAACTGAGTTACGATACCTATATTGATTATTCTATTCCTGTATTCACTTCTTTATCTTTTCTGCCTGAATAAAAAGAACCCTATTGGTGTCTCAAAAATTACACTCTACAGACATAGGCATAAGGGAGAAATCTTTTGAAAACCATTGCACTCACTATTGACGGAAAATCAGTCACCTGCCCTCCAGAAACCTCTATTTTACATGCAGCTGAGGAAAATAATATTTATATTCCAACACTCTGCAACTATCATGAACTTAAACCACACGGCGCCTGCAGGATTTGCATTGTTGAAGACAAAACAAGTAATCGGCTTCTTGCTTCCTGTGTGACTCCTGTCTCAGATCAAATGGAGATTCAAACAGCATCTGCCCGTGTGATTGAGCAAAGGAGAAATATCGTCCGTTTAATGATGGCGGAACATCCTGATTCCTGCCTTGTCTGCACAAAAAGCAATAGATGCGAATTACGAAAAATTGCCACCGAGCTTGATATTGGTGAATCAAACCTTTACCCTATGCATAATTATACACCCTTGGACCAGTCAACGCCTTTTATATTTCGCGATATGACGAAATGTATTTTATGTGGAAAATGTATACGGGCATGCAAAGAACTGGTTGTAAACGGGACAATAGATTACAGTTTAAGAGGGTTTAAATCACGCCCTTCAACGGCTGGCAGACTGCCGTTAAATGACTCTGACTGTTTATTCTGCGGAACATGTGCATCAATTTGTCCAACGGGTGCAATCACTCAAAGCAACAGCATTTATTCAGGAACCGCAGAACGTTATCACGAATCGATTTGTGGATTTTGCGGAGCCGGGTGTTCGATTACATTCGGTATTAATGATAACCGTATCATTGAAGTAAGTCCCTCCATGAAGAAAGACAGTGTTAATGGTATTACTTTATGTGTTCGTGGACACTTTGCTTTAGATTATCTTGACACCCCGAAACGAATAAAAAATCCAATCATGCGCGAAAACGGTGAAATATTTTTTCCCTCATGGCAGGAAGTCATTGATTCAATTGTCGGGCGTCTACTCGAAATAAAAGAAAAATATGGGGCTGACGCAATTGGTTTTTATGGGTCATCAAAATGCACGAATGAGGAAAACTATCTTTTTCAAAAAATAGCCAGGACCGTTATTGAAACAGGTAATATTGACAATGGTGGATTTCTCTATGGTAGAAACCTGATGCAACTCATTGACCAGAGAACCGGAGTCACCTGCAGAGTAAATAAATTTGAAGACTTGAAATATGCAGACGTTATTTTTGTCGTTGGTGCAGATCCTGGTGAATCTGTCCCTGTTCTTAACTACCACATAAAACGAGCCGTAAAAAAAGGCACAGTATTAATTGTGATGGATCACAACAATACTGACCTTGCAACACTTGCCGATATCTGGCTGAAACCAGTTTCAGAACTTAATTTTACAGAGCATTGTTCAATACTCGCGAATTGTATTTCGGCGTGTCTTTTTAAACGACAGGATGATGAACTTCATTTTGTTGATTGGTTTACAAAAAACTTCGATGATTTCGGTAAAGAATTAAGTGACTTAAATATTACAAAAGGACTGAGGCAAACAGGTGTCAGCAGTGAATTGATAGGGAAGACTATTTCTCTAGTAGTCGGAAAGAAAGTCTCATTTGTCATTGGGGATGATATCCTTGAACAGGAAGGTGGTGAGACAGCAATCAATTCTATGATTAATCTGTCATTAATGTCTGGTTGTTTTGGCAGTCAGGGCTGTGGGTTTTATGTGCTTTCAAAGGAGAATAACCTTGTCGGTTCCTGGGATATGGGGACTGTACCAGATATGCTTCCCGGACGGGAACTGTCAAATAGTAACGAAGTCCGTAAAAAGTTTGAATCTGTCTGGGACAGAGGGGCTATTGCTCAAAGCGGACTTGACATCACCGGTATGATTCAGGCTGCAGAAAATGGAACATTAAAAGCCCTCTATGTTATGGGTGAAAACCCCCTTAGATCACTACCGCAAAGTGAACGAATTAAAAAGGCCTTTCAAAAACTGGAATTAATAGTTGTTCAGGATATTATTGAAAACGAAACAACCGACATTGCAGATATAATTCTTCCCGGAGCACCTTTTTGTGAAAAGAGTGGTTCATTCACAAATATGGAAGGCAGAATTCAGACGTTTACCGAAGCAGTCCCGCCCTGTGGTAATGCCAAAAGCGATTTCGAGATTTTGACAATGTTGGCAGCCAAACTCGGTATTAGAAAATTTACGATTGAACAGATAAGAAATGAAATAAGTGAGCTTGTTCCTCTCTATAAAGAATTTACAAATCACACCGATACAGCGTGGATACAAAGAGAACTTCATGGCGACGATAACGATGAAGCTCACAAAAAAATACTATTTTCTCTTTTAGAGAAAACTGAAGATAAGGAACCCGATAAAGAATACCCATTCACAGCTGTTCTTACTTCACTGCATTTTCAGGCGGGAAGTGGAACACGTACCTCAATGTCTAAACTGATCAATAAATCGATTCATAAAGGTGAGGTTGAACTATCAGAAAAAACAGGTGAATCGTTTGGTGTTGAAGAGGGGAATTCAATACGCATCATCTCGCGGTATGGAACAATTCAACGAACGATTAGATTTAATCCGTCAGTAGGTGAAGAGATGGTTTTTGTTCCGTGTGCTTACAATCATAACGATGTGATGAACCTTCTCCCGTTAACAGACCTGGAGACGGGTTGTTTTGCAGGGTTTAAAAAATGTCAGATCAGGGTGGAAAAAGTGTAAAAGAGACCGGATTTTATAAATTATATATCAATTGATAACTTTACGGAGAGAGCCGATGGAACAACAGGAAATCAATATCGAAAAGCTTGAGACAATCATTGATACTCACAAAGAAGAAAAATGGGCGCTTATTCCTCTCCTGCAGGCAATTCAAAAAGAATTCGGATATATCCCGCCGGAATCGATCCATCCAATTTCATCAGTATTAAAAATATACCCGAGTGAAGTTCAGGGAGTCATTGAATTTTATTCCGGTTTCAGCCTTAAACCCAAAGGAAAAAATATCTTTAAAGTCTGCTGCGGGACTGCCTGTCATGTAAAAGGCGGCAGGTCAATATTAGGTAGAATAAAAAATGAACTCGGTATTAACGAAGGGGAAACAAGCCCTGATTATAAATTTACACTTGAAACGGTTGCCTGCCTCGGTGCATGTTTTCTTGCCCCGGCAATGATGGCCAACACAGATTATTATGGAAAGCTTACTTCCGGGAAAATTCCGTCCATTATTGAGCATTACGATCGAGAAAAGGAGGCTGAAAAATAATTATGAAAAAGCTCCTTTCAATTGGACAATTAGAATGGTTCAGAAATACCTTAAAAGATGACGCAGGGAAGGACAAAACCATCGTAATGGTATGTATGACTGGCTGTAGGGCATATGGCTCGGAAAAAGTCCTTGCTGCAATTGAAAGTGAGGTGCAAAGTCAGGGCCTTTCGGAATTAGTGGAAGTGAGATCGACGGGTTGCCACGGTTTTTGTGCAAAAGCACCTGTTGTTGCAATAGAGCCACTGGGTATTCAGTATCAGGAAGTAATACCGGAAGATGCTGGTGATATTGTATCACTTACACTTAAAACCGGACAATTGCTTGACCGGCTTGCCTATAAGGATATTAAATCTCAAAGACCGGTTTTTTATAAAAATCAGATTCCGTTTTATAAAAATCAAACACGCCGCCTTCTTGCAAACTGCGGTAGAATAGACCCAACAAAATTAGAGCATTATATAACAGCCGGGGGATATCGTGCTCTGATTAAAATGTTAAGAAAAATGTCACCTGAAGATGTGATTGAAGAAATTCTGAATGCAAAGTTAAAAGGACGTGGCGGGGCAGGTTTTTTAACAGGATTGAAATGGAGGTTTGCGGCGACTGCGGTTGGAGATCCCAAGTATATAATCTGCAATGCCGATGAAGGAGACCCTGGAGCATTTATGGATAGAGCCCTTCTTGAAGGGGACCCACATTCGGTTATTGAAGGTCTGATGATCGGAGCATATGCCATAGGCGCTGCGACCGGTTATATTTATGTCAGAGAGGAGTACCCCATTGCTGTTGAACATCTTACCATTGCCATCAAACAACTGAAAGAGGCAGGACTCCTTGGAGAAAATATACTTGGGGAAAATTTCAATTTTGATATTACCCTTAAGATGGGTGCCGGGGCTTTTGTCTGCGGAGAAGAGACAGCCCTTATGTCGTCAATCGAAGGGAGACGTGGAATGCCGTCTGCCAGACCACCTTTTCCTGCCCACTCGGGCCTTGATGAGAAACCTTCCAATATCAACAATGTTGAAACGCTCGCAAATATACCGCTGATTATTAATAACGGAGCCACATGGTATAGCGAAGTCGGCACAGAAAACAGCAAAGGCACAAAGATATTTTCTCTGGCGGGCAAAGTAAATAATACCGGGCTTGTTGAGGTACCGATAGGAATCACTGTCAAAGAAATCATTTTTGATATCGGAGGTGGTATTCCCAAGGGGAGAAAATTTAAGGCTGTGCAAATGGGCGGCCCTTCAGGCGGATGTGTTCCCAAGCAGTTTCTAAGTCTTCCTGTAGATTATGATACACTGCAGAAAATTGGAGCGATCATGGGGTCGGGCGGTATGGTTGTGATGGATGAAAACAATTGCATGGTTGAAATCGCGCGGTTTTTTCTCAATTTTACTCAATCGGAATCTTGTGGGAAATGTGCTCCCTGTAGACTTGGAACTACACAATTATTGGAAATTCTAACTAAGATAACAACCGGTGATGGCAGTCTAAGGGATCTTGAAACAATTAATGATATTGGTAAAACCATTACCGAAACATCTCTTTGTGGCCTTGGTCAGACATGCGCAAAACCCGCTCTCTCCACGCTAAATTTTTTCAGAAATGAGTACGAAGATCATATTCTTGAAAACAGATGTGCAGGGGCTGTTTGTTCATCCATGGTTATCTCTCCATGTCAGCATGCCTGTCCCGCCGGGATCGATGTCCCAAATTATGTTGCGGCAGTTGCTACCGGAGAATTCGAAACAGCAGTTGATATCATAAGAGAAAAAAATCCTTTTCCCGCAGTCTGTGGCAGAATATGTATTCACCCTTGTGAATATAAATGCAGACGTGGGGAGCTTGATGATCCGATTGCAATAAGGCTTTTAAAAAGATTCGCGGCAGACTGGTATTTTGAAAATTCAAAGACAGTGACCGACCCATTTCCTGTCACCAGCACAAAACGAATCGCCGTTGCCGGTGCAGGGCCCGCAGGGTTAACCTGTGCCTATTTTCTGGCAAAAGCAGGTTTCAGTGTAACGGTCTTTGAGGCACAACCAAAGGGCGGCGGCATGTTGGAAATAACGATTCCGAAATTCAGACTGCCCGAGGATGTTATCCAAAATGAAATAGATTATATCCGCAGTAGCGGTGTCGAAATTATTTATAATTCACCCATCGATTCAAACCACACAATAAATGATCTGATAGCAGAAGGATACCAGGCTGTATTTATTGCAGCCGGTGCACAGGCAAGTAGACAGTTGGGAGTTGCAGGCGAAGAAAACTCACCAGAAGGGCTTTATTACGGCCTTGAATATCTTGCAGATGCGAGAAATGAAAAAGGTAAACCAATAAACGGTAAAGTTATTGTCATTGGTGGCGGAAATGTTGCGATTGATGTAGCCAGAACAACAGTCAGAAATGGGGCCAATGCCGTTCAGATTTTTTACAGAAGAACAATTGAGGAAATGCCGGCCTGGGAAAAAGATATTGAGGAAGCCCTTGAAG
>JQIA01002258.1_pt1 | contig 10335 bp, 6 predicted proteins | sample 811431 | NCBI WGS metagenome assembly JQIA01 (sample SAMN02998118, study PRJNA258478) | marine sediment metagenome | biome: marine; feature: seafloor; material: sediment; isolation source: oil-polluted sediment collected from 3 locations (0.5 km, 0.7 km and 0.9 km)... | place: USA: Gulf of Mexico ... | reverse complement strand
TAGAATTTATCTAGTTATAACAGTTTAAATAATGTGAAAAATATATTACCGGAAAATGAAACTTAATACAAGATCACTAATGATAATAGTAAATTAATATTTACTTAAAATTTTGGTGATTTTGAAGAAGCTAGTTGTAAAAAAAAGTAAATAATATTAGCATTATAATGATGAATGAAAATACAAATAGAACATATAGCAATTCCCAATAATACGGTATGCTAAAAAGCTATAGCATATAGGTATAAAAATGGGAAAAACATACTCAAAAGACTTACGAAAAAAATAATAGAATCGTATGGGAAGAATGAAGGTTCAATAAGAAAATTGACAAAACGTTTGTAGGGTATCAGGAAAAATTGTATTATCATTTATAAATTAGATACTTACAAAGCTAATGACTCCAAAAATATTATTCTCTTAACTTAATGACATTATTGAGGAATGGGTGGGATGGATAAGTAATAAATAGAATGGTGGGCAACAACTTCACCCACCTTACATGGCTAAATCATGTCATTAGATTCATATTGCGATTTTTACCTAAAAAATTCACAAATAACGCAATAATTCCCAGCATCCAAACAATTACTGCTCCACTAGGTAAATCTAAAACAGATGAGAAAATTAAGCCTAATCCATATCCCAAGATACCAATAACATAAGCTAAAACTAGAGATTTTTTTGTTACATAACCACGGCTACCAAGTGCTGGAACAATAAGACTAGCAAAAACTAAATAAACTCCAACCAATTGCACAGAACTTGTTACAGCAATGGCAAATAATAAGTAAAACCCCATACGCCTATTGAGTTTGAACCCAAACCATATTATTAATATAAAGCAGGTAATTACAGCAAGAGGTATTAATTGGGTCCAAGTAATCCACAAGATTTGCCCAACTAATAATTCCTTAAGTTGTTCTCCTCCATGCGGATTGTTGGCTAATAATAAAATACTACCAGTTGCAGCCAATATAAAAGTAATGCCAATCAAGGCTTCTTGGATTTGCGAATGGTGTTTCTCCAACAGGCTAAATCCCCAAGCACATAACAAAGCACTACCTACTGCTATTAATTGCACTTCCCAACCATGGGTTTCAAAACCAAGTCGAGATGCGAGAATAACACCTAATCCAGCCATTTGGGCAATAGCTAGGTCAATGAAAATAATCCCACGTTTTAGTACTTCCTGTCCCAACGGTACATGAGTCACTAATACTAACAGACCAGCAACAAAGGCCGGTCCTAGGATAGTTATGTCTAACCAATTTATCATTTTGATACCATTGCTATTTGGTTTACAACACGTTCAAACCAATGTATCAAATTTTCCTCTGTGGCTGGACTAAAATCCAAGGCTACAATAGGAATATCAGTCTTTTGTGCTAACCAATTAGCTGCCTTGCCATCTTGATAGTTGGAGTAAATAATCATTTGGGCTGGTGATTGTTGCAAAGTAGCAAGTAACCGACTTAAATGAGAGCTGGTTGGCGGAATTCCGGGCTTCGGTTCTAATGTGGCAGATTGTTTTAGACCCAACCACTGCTGCAGATAAAGCCAACTGTTGTGATATACAACCATGGATTTACCGGCAAATATTTGCTTATCCAACTTATTCATCATTGCTTGCCATGCTTGACTAAAAGATTCTAGTTTAGTTTGATAATTTGATCGATTAGCTGGATCAATTTTTATCAAAGTATTAGTTAAACTTTTAGCCACTTGCAACATTCGTTCGGGGTCGAGATGAATATGAGGGTTGCCACTAGTATGCACATCTCCCTGACTACGATCCAATTGAGTTGGTTTGTCAAGTAAGGTAACATAGTCCGTTGCCATAAAATAGCCGGGTTGTCCAACTTGAATCCTCGGATTACCAGATTTACGTAATAACAACGGCAGCCAACCAATTTCAAGTTCTGCCCCAGTACAAATCAACAAATCCGCACGTCGTGCTTTAGCGATTAAACTAGGACGAGCCTGAATATGATGTGGGTCTTGTTGATTGGTGGTTGCAGTGTAAATTTGCTCACCACCCAACATTCTGGCTAACTCGGCCCATTCTGGTTCACAAGCAAATATTTGCATATCCGCTTGGCTCGAATTAGCAACCAATAATAAAAATAACAACGTGAATTTTTTAATCATTGTTTGATTCCTTAAAATTGATGAGAGCCATGACTACCTAAACTATACGTATATTGTAAAAATACTTGGTTATCAGTATCCACATAAGATTCATCTCGGTTAAATTGCAGACGAATCCGACTAAACTCACTAGGTAACCATTCCAACATAAGACTATAACGTATAGGTGTATGGCCTTCATCACTTAATCCAGCTTCCATTAACAGTTCTTCATCAGCAGCTGAATTACCACTATTCAATTGGTCATAACGCAAACCAGTTCGCCATTGTGGCATAAATTGATAAACTGCTTGTGCATACCAACCGCTTTGGTCTCCGTCATAATTTGTGATTTCTAATGGGTCGCTATCAAGTAAGGTTATCGTTCCATCTTCACGCCGATCAAAGTATTCAAACTGGAATTTAAAGTTGCGATATTTAGGATTACCGTTAGGAGCCCATTTGTAAACAAAATCTAACGCAATGATTTTATTTTCACCAGAGAATGAAGGAGTTTCTATACCATGTTCTTCTTCATGGTCTTCATGCTCTTCTTCATGCTCATCCTCTTCATAGTCTAAATGTTGTTCTGCATGATTATGTCCACCACTGGTACGTCCAGAAATATCATCAGCTTGCCAATGGCTTAAACCCAATAACCAGCTATGTTCAATCCCAATGTCACCACCAACATTAGCAAATGCAGTCCAAGCCCCAATTTCAGATGAAGAACCTTTAAGAGCTTCTACACCAAACTGCAAAAAAGTATCAGTTGGAGCTAAATAACTGACTTGTAAGCCATCATCTCGCAGTTGATTACCGAATAAACCTCGATAAATCAATGGAGCATCAGCAAAATCCCAAGCATGTTCATGTTGTTCGTTCAAATATCCCATTGCTGAGAAAAAACGTCCGGCTTTTACCGCAACTCCATTTCCCAAACCGATAGTTTGAATAAAAGATTCTTCTAATTCCAGTTCAGTACTACCATCATGTTCATGCATTGCAAGTGTAGCCTTACCATAAAACTTATCATCAATATTGGCACTTGCCGTTAATTCTGTATGTCCAAGTGAGAAACCTTCTTCACCTAAGCCAGCTTCATTACCCAACATAAAACCCGGTAATTCATATCCATCTGGTTCGTTGCCAAAACTAGCATAACGACCATCAAGGATTAGACTGATGGCTGGATTGAAACTTGTCTGATTACTAGCATGTGGTACTTTTTTAGACTGCTGTTTGGCAACATCTTCAGTTTTTTTCAGCCGATTTTCTAGGGTTTGAACCCGTTGCTCGTAATCTTGTTTTAAACTATCTAACTGCTGTTTTAATGAGTCAATATCATCAGCAAAGGCTGGATATGATAGGGCAAGAGTAACACTTGCCATGAGTAATCTGTTACGCATAGAGAAATCTCCCGTAAATAAGGTAGTATCAAGATAAATTGAAAGTTAATTTAGGAGTCCTTGGCACATATCTTGGACTCCAGTTCTACAGAATTAAATTACGAGAGATAAGGGTGGGGCACGTATATGGTAGGCAGTTTGTAAATGAGGTAATAATAGGGAGGTAAAATTTACCCAAATCTCAGAACCAATAATTTGGTTTATATTTATGAGACTATCAGAAATTAAGGAATTTCCTGACTGTTCAAGGGTCAAATATATCTGGCAAGATACACTGGTTTCGTGAAAAGGATGATCAACCGAATGAACAAGTGCAACAAACTGCCCTATAAGTAGAGCAAGACTTATTATAATAAGTTTTAATTGCAGATTGTTCATATTATGGATTAATCTAACTTACACTAGTATTGTGAGTAAATTTCACATTTTTAAGAATAAAAATTTTATAATTTATAATAGTTCCAATAGACTAAAAATCAAGTTTTTTGGATAAATTTAGTATTATCTTGAATGTCAAGATAATATATTTATTTCGCAAAAGTACACAAACAATGATAAAACTGCACAAGCTACTAAGTAGTCATTTCTGATATGGATATTCGGCTCGTTCCCAACAACTTCGTTCAATGCTATTAAGTTAAAGATTCCTACTATGATGCTCCACATTCATTTTAAATTTTAGAGCTATTTCAAATTAGAACATCACCGTATATAATAATACCTTATATTATCAAAAAACATTGAACCAAATACATGTCAAATTTCGTCCATCTACATTTACACACCGAATATTCGCTTTCTGACAGCCTAGTTCGCATTAAGCCACTATTAAAATCAATTCATAAAGCCGGAATGCCAGCCTGTGCAATTACCGACCAAAATAACTTATTTGGATTGGTAAAATTTTATCGTGCTGCCCAAGCAATTGGAATTAAACCAATAATTGGAATAGATCTATGGTTAATCGATAATGATGAAATATCTCGTTTAGTTTTGTTATGCCAAAATAATGTTGGTTATCATAATCTTACTAAACTTGTTTCTCGGAGTTATACTGAAGGGCAAATAGATAATATTCCTTATTTACATCAAGCTTGGCTAGAAGGTAATACTGATGGAATAATTGCTTTATCTGGTGGTAGAGAAGGAGAAATTGGTAAATTATTACTGGCTGGCCAAAATGCTAAACCATTATTAGAAAAATTAAACAATCTATTTCCAAATCGTTTTTATTTAGAATTACAACGTACTGGCCGACCTAATGAAGAAGAATATATTCATGCTGCAATAGATTTAGCTTTAGCCACCAACACTCCAGTAGTTGCTACCAATGATGTACGTTTTTTAAGTAGCGAAGATTATGAAACCCATGAGTTAAGAGTTTGTATTCACGATGGCAAGGTAGTTGCTGATCCAAATCGGCCTAAAAATTACAGCCCACAGCAATATTTACGCACTCCACAAGAAATGGAGGAATTGTTTGCTGATATACCGGAAGCAATTGAAAATACAGGGTTAATTGCTAAACGGTGTAATTTAACTTTAACTTTAGGCAAAAATTTTCTACCAGATTTTCCAATCCCAGAAGGCCAAACAATTGATGAATATTTCCGGCAAAAATCCCGAGTCGGTTTAGAACAACGTTTAGCTTTCCTATTTGATAAAACAGATGAATCATTTACCGAACTCAGAAAACCTTATGATGAAAGGTTAGTAATAGAATTAGATGTTATTTTACAAATGGGTTTTCCTGGTTATTTTTTAATTGTGGCAGACTTTATTCAATGGGCAAAAGATAATGAAGTACCAGTAGGGCCAGGTAGAGGTAGTGGTGCAGGATCGCTTGTAGCTTATGTGTTAAATATTACCGATTTAGATCCAATTCGTTATGAACTGCTGTTTGAGAGATTCCTTAATCCAGAACGGGTATCTATGCCTGATTTTGATATCGATTTCTGTATGGAAGGTCGGGATGATGTGATTAATTATGTCGCAGAGCATTATGGCCGAGATAAGGTTTCCCAGATCATAACTTACGGCACGATGGCAGCCAAAGCAGTGGTGCGTGATGTTGGCCGAGTTTTGGCTCATCCGCATGGTTTTGTGGATAAAATTGCTAAATTAATCCCGTTTGAAATTGGCATTACCTTAGACAAGGCTCTGGATAAAGAACCAATTTTGCGTGGTCGTTATGAGCAGGAAGAAGAAGTTCGCTCTTTGATGGATAAAGCCCGTCAATTGGAAGGTTTAACTAAGAATGTTGGTACTCATGCTGGAGGAGTGGTAATTTCTCCAACTAAACTAACTGATTTTACACCTATTTATTGTGAACAAGATAGCCAAGATTTGATAAGCCAGTTTGATAAAAATGATGTGGAAGCTGTTGGATTGGTTAAGTTTGACTTTTTGGGTTTGCGTACTCTAACTGTTATTAAATGGGCTTTACAAACCATTAATAGATTCCTTGAAACCCCAATAGATATTCTAAAAATTCCGTTAAATGATGTTGCAACTTATGATCTATTGAAACGTGGTGATACAACTTCAGTGTTTCAGTTAGAATCTGGTGGTTTGAAGAAGTTAATTCGTCGTTTACAGCCGGATACTTTTGAAGATATTGTGGCTCTGGTAGCTTTGTATCGACCTGGCCCTTTGCAGTCAGGAATGGTAGATGATTTTGTGGAACGGAAACATGGCCGAGCTAAAATTGAATATCCGCATCCAGACTTATCTCAAGTTCTTAAGCCTACTTATGGAGTAATCGTTTACCAAGAACAGGTTATGCAGATAGCCCAAATCTTGGCAGGATATAGTCTCGGTGGGGCAGATTTACTCCGAAGGGCCATGGGAAAGAAGAACTTGGAGGAAATGGCTAAACAAAGAAGCATATTTGTTGAAGGTTCTCTCAAACATGGTTTAAATGAAGAAAAAGCCACCTATATATTTGATTTAATGGAAAAATTTGCTGAATATGGATTTAATCGTTGTTTGGTTGGTGAAACTTTAATTGCAGATTATGTTACTGGAGAAATGTTAAGTTTAGAAAGCATTTATAATAATAAAATCCAAACTGTAGCTAGTTTACAAGATGATTGGAAAATTGGGGCTGGCAATGTAGTTAATGTTATGCAAAATGGGGTAAAACCTATTTTTAAACTGACTACTTCTCTGGGTAAAACAATTAAAGCAACAGCGAATCATCCTTTTTTAACTTTGCATGGTTGGAAAAAATTAGAAGAGTTACAAGAAGGAGAACGTATTGCTTCGCCAAGATATATTCCGATTGAAGGGAAGGAAAGTTGGGAAGATTATAAAGTTAAGGCTATATTATGGTTAGAAAAATTATATAATGAAACCCACAAACAATTTCCTGATTATATCTTTCAATTAAATAATAATTCATTAGCTATTTTTTTAGAAAGACTTTTTGCTGGATATACATGCCCTCTTGGAGGGTGTTGTATCTTTGCTACTTTAGCTAAAACATTAGCAATACAATTACAGCATTTATTATTACGATTTAAAATTGTTAGTAGTGTTAACACTAAGAAATCTTATTACGGGATTGTGAGTTATACAGTAAATATTTTAGGACATTCCAGTATTGAAAACTTTATTAAAACTATTGGACAACATAGTTGTGAACGAGTATTAAGTGAATTACAACAGTATTTAAATAAGCCTGATTTAGAATTTATTGATACGCTTCAACCTGAGATAAAAACTGAACATATAGTTTGGGAACAAGTGAAAATTATAGAACCTGCCGGTTCAGAAATGACCTATGATTTGGAGATTGAAAATACTCACAATTTTATTGCCAATGATATTATTGTTCACAATTCACATTCTGCCGCCTATGCCCTAGTTTCCTATCAAACGGCTTGGTTAAAAGCCCACTATCCAGCTGCATTTATGGCTGCCGTTTTATCTGCTGAAATGGACAATACCGAGAAATTAGTTCCATTGGTGGAAGAATGTCGTAGTTCTATGAAACTGCAAATTTTGCCACCACATGTAAATATTTCTGAATATAAATTTACCGTTATTGATGATCAAAATAAAGAGATTCGTTATGGTTTAGGAGCTATCAAAGGTGCTGGAGAAGCAGCCTTGGAAAGCATTATTACGGAACGGAAAGAGACTGGAGAATTTACTGATTTGTTTGATTTTTGTCAACGAATTGATTTACGTAAAGCCAGTCGCCGAATTTTAGAACCGTTGATAAAATGTGGAGCTTTGGATAACTTAGGTCCAAATCGAGCTACTTTAATGACATCGTTGGAAACAGCGATTAAATCGGCCGAAAAACATTCTAATGATAGTGCTGCTGGACAGAATGATATATTTGCTTTACCTTCACAAACCAAAGCTAAAAAAGAACCACCTTTTACAAAAAATATCAAAGAATGGAAGCGATCTGAGTATTTAAATGCAGAGAAAGAAAGTTTAGGTTTTTATTTAAGTGGTCATCCAATTGAGCCTTATTTGTTTGAATTATCTCAATTAACTAGAAATAGGTTAATAAATATAAAACCAACCGATAAACAAAGTATGCGAATTGCCGGCATAGTAACAGAAATACGAACTACTTTTAATAAAAGAGGTACTAAAATAGCTTTTGTTACTTTGGATGATAGCACGGCTCGAATGGATATTAAGATTTATTCTGAATTATATGGAACGATACAGAATATTTTGGTTAAAGATGCGTTGTTGGTAGCTGATGGAGAAGTGCGAATTGATGATTACAATGGTGGTTATGCGATGACTGCTCGCAATATTACCACCTTTGAAATTGCTCGGGAAAAATATGCTAATAGGTTAGAAATTAATATTATTTCTGACCAAACAGCAGATAAGAAATTTGCTCCTAAACTTGTGGATATTTTAAACATTCATCGTAAAGGCCGATGTTTGGTATCAATTAATTATCGTTACGGTGAAACTAAAGTTGAATTGGTGCTGGGAAATGATTGGCGAGTTAAACCTAATTCAGAGTTATTGGAACAATTGCAAGAGTTAGTTGGGGATGAAAAGATAAAAGTTATTTACTAATAGTAAATCTTTCCTAAAGTGTATATAAATGTAGGATGCAATAAGTTTACGAATTGCATCCTAGTGTGTCCTGAAGAAAAGTGGAAACTTTTCATGCTGTATTAATGATGAGAGTTGCTCGGTTTCGGCGACTAGGCGTTGGAATCAAACCAACTTGATTCCTCACCAATTTAAGCTTAAAATAACCACTCCTAATATCACAATACATTAAGACAATGGAAATAGCACTAACTCAAGCAGAAAAAATTAAAATTTCCGACAGTGGGGAAATATACCAAATTATGCTCCAAATTTTGGAAAGAGAAGAAGGACTTGGAATTAGACAAGAACATTTTTGGGTAGTTGGTTTGGCATTAGATCATATGTTACTTTTTGTGGAACTTGTGTCTCTTGGAACTCATAACCGATTTCTGGTTGAACCTCTTGAAGTATTTCACACTGCGGTTAATAAGAATGCTCGATATTTAATTTTAGTGCATAACCATCCGGCTGGAACTCTTGCACCTTCGGAAGCAGACAAGGATTTAACCGATCAATTGATGCATGCGGCCGAGTTGGTTAGATTAAGAGTTATTGAACATCTTATCATTACTAAAGATGATTTTTTTAGTTTTTGTATGACTGGGTTGTTGGAGGAGTTAGAAAAAAGTAAGAAATATGCGGTTTATTTTATTGAGGAAGATAAAATTGAAAAAAGAGGTATTGATAAAGGTGAAAAAGCAGAAAAAATAAAAATGGCCAAAAATGCCATAAAAGAAGGATTATCTACTGACTTAATAATAAAATTAACTGAACTTACGGAGAAAGAAATTGCAGAATTGCAAAACTTGACAAGCTCATAACTTTTGATTATAGTTTTTTTCTCATTCCCAACATCTTCGTTGGGAATTCCTACCAATTCAAACTCACAATATCCGATTCACCACCTGAATTTGATTTACCCATCTACTTCATAAGTTTTAAGTGATTAGTTTGGCTATCTGGTATTAGGTTAAGATTATTACACGTTTATGGACTTGGTTGCTATGAGTGCGGACTTTCATGTTCACTTTACGTTTTTTAGCGGGAGAGATTGATTGCTATAATCCCTTGTTGCATTAGCAATTAGATTAGGATATTATTGGTCTTCAACCTTATAACTTAATCACCTACCTTACAAATACAAAATTCTCAGACTATTGGTGAAGAAGGTGTGAGCCTAATTTACATACAAGCTCTTTGGCTTCAGGATGTAACGACCTCCGACCTACATTTTCTCAATCTTTTTCTCTTATTTTTTAATCATGGATCTATTATATAAGGATGTAATGAGTTTACAAATTACATCTTGATGCAATTCATGCTTCATTGCATCCTACATTTATATATCCTTAACACTTACAAATACTAAAGGTTTGAACTTCAAAGCTTAATTCAATGATAGTAATCAATAACATTATATATTTTGTACAAAGAATTCCAATCCACAAATTTGAAAAGACCTTTCTCAAAATATATAGTTGATAAAGTCATAAATTGACATCATTCTAAGTACTAGGATTTTATCTCAAAATAAATTTTAGGTATTTAAATAAAAATATCAACACAATCTCCTACATAAAAAATTAATAAAATATGACCGAATATCTGCTAATATTTGTCAGTACTGTCCTAGTCAATAATTTTGTATTAGTTAAGTTTCTAGGATTATGCCCTTTCATGAGCGTGTCTTCTAAATTAGAAACCGCTATCGGAATGG
>JQIA01002257.1_pt1 | contig 10338 bp, 9 predicted proteins | sample 811431 | NCBI WGS metagenome assembly JQIA01 (sample SAMN02998118, study PRJNA258478) | marine sediment metagenome | biome: marine; feature: seafloor; material: sediment; isolation source: oil-polluted sediment collected from 3 locations (0.5 km, 0.7 km and 0.9 km)... | place: USA: Gulf of Mexico ... | reverse complement strand
GGTCTACTATAGCACATTATTCTAATAATATCAGCCTGTTAATGAACTATTTTACTTATTCTACAGCTTCAACGTCTACCTTCACAACTGATATAAGTTGGCCCTCTGTATCAGCTGATGGTAAATATATATCGGCTGCGGGAAGTATGTCAACAGAAGCCCATGAATCAACCTACTGGCAAAAAGACTCTGATGGTATATGGTTCATTTCACTTTTATCAGGGGCAAACTTAAGACCACTTGTTAATGTGCCTTCAAGAAGTATATCAGGTAATGGGTACTTCAGTTGGGACCCAACCTCACCAGATGATTACTATTGTGCAGGGACTGGTTTACCAGGCGATCCAGACCTACCAACAACTACACTATACAAGGTGACTGTTTCTGATTTATCAGAGACGTATGAGATCGTTGTTGATAACTTACCCGCACTTGCTCCAAAAGGAATATTCGGTGCTAAAAAGGCCATAGCAGGTGACGGGTCAACAATACTTCTTAAGGGTAAGTTAGCAAATGACGTTATATCGTTTGTTCCTGTACAACTAAAGCCAACACCGTCTGTTCTAGTTGCGAATGGTTATCCAATTACACGCCCCTGGGACAACTGGTGGGGTAATTTGGTGGATTACAATGGTGAATACCATGACCAGTACATTGCTGGTACTGGTAGTGATATGCGCCTGTTTTTCCTGCCAGAGGGGCCAATAGGGACTAAGGCTATATTGAGTATGACACTGACTGGTACAGCTGCAGATGGTGGACCTAATGTAGAAGAATCACAAGACCCACCGTATGGTTGGGGTGGTGAATTTAAGTATATCAATACAATACGTACTAATAATGAATCTCCGGGTTTCTGTGAAGAGGGCTACCGTGATCCTTGGTGTTGTTCTGGGGAAGATACTTGTGCTAACTATTTCTCACACTATACACCTGACAGGTGGGGAAAGTATATTATATACTCTAATACAGGTGATTCAGGTGGCACAAATACGGCTATTTGGAATAATAATATAAATGATCATGAGATAGAGGCATTTAGTGGTGTAGCTGGCTCACAACATCATGATTGGCACGCATGGAGTGATTGGTCAACATCTTCGTCATCACCGCTTGTTTATGCAAGCCAGATGATACTAATACAGAACTATAAAGATATAGGTTCACAAGTTGCTATCTCATCAGCGCATATTGAGTTTATTAAGTATAATGCACTCGCAAGACCAACACAGTCACCAGATGGAACAAAGGTTTTCTGGCATAGTACTTTCTTAAACCCTGATACTGGTATAAGTCCTGACCTTTTTTATACTGTTGCTTACTATCCATATGCCCCTGAGATAACATCATCTTCGGCAAACGGTGGAACAGCGACAATCCGTTTTGACTGGCAAAACACTTTCTCCGATCCCAATCCGAGAACTTATACAACAAGGGGCTGGCCGAGTGAAACAACGGATGACAGACCAATTCCAAGAGAAACAAAAGAATATAGGTTGTGGAGATCAACTGATAAAGTAGATTGGGAACCAATATCTAAAATTGCGGCTAATCATTTTGATAGATTTGATTTTACTAATGGTGGTTTTAAAGCGGGGCAAGATAGCTTTTGGGAAATCAGTGACACTCCCGGAGATGGTACTTTCTACTACGCAATAACGAGTCTTGAACATTCTGGACTTGAGAGCCGTACTCTGAGTAATGTTTTTTCTATCACTATAGCAAGTGGCTCTGGTACTGGTGTTGAGGATGTAGCTTATCCTGAAGATCCGGGCGGCAATGCGAACATAACGTCTGTGTACAATGCAAAGTGTAAACGGTATGAAGACATCTTTGTAGAAAACGCCGAAACTCCAACAGCTATCCAGCAAAATAAAATAGCGTCAATTCCGATTGGAAGCGTTACTGAATACATTGATTGGGCAGGTAACCCAAATGGCTTTGATAGACACTCTGCTACAGAGGTTGATACTCAGGGGCATACAAAAAGCTTACCTGTAACCTCTACTTATGATGGTGGCAAGCAATATACTATCAGATTAGGAGTTGCTGCAAGCTCTCAACCTTCTGGTCGTGGGCATTTTTCCGGTGCACATGCTGGTGGTTCTTGGCAGTAGAAGATTTAAACCCCCTATATATTTACAACATCTATAGGGGGTTACATAAAGAGCAACTATAACATTTACCGACTTTCGGGCATTTCTCCCGCCACACTTCACCTTCTATATGGTTTGCTAATTCTTTGCACCACTGTGCTTTGAGTTTGTTGTTGTGAAGTGATGATAGCATCATCTCAAATAGTTTTATGTTGTAAAATTCAACGCCTTTTTCTTCTTCAGTAATATTAAATTCAAAAACTTTACACATATATTCCCCTTACAATACAAAAAAATAATCAACAAAAAAACAATAACAAATCAAAATGACACATAAGGTCAAAGTGATTTGTTATTGTGCTGATAAGTGCTGACAATATAGGTATTGCAAGCCTTACTGAACTTTCCTATATACCCAGAATGAAGAAAACTGAACGTATTACAATTCGTGTTACAGATAATACCAAAAAAGATTTAGAGAGTTTTGCCGCAAAGGATGACCGGTCTCTAAATTACTATATTAACAAAGTGTTAGAACAATATATTATAGATAAAAAAGTATCTGATAAAAAATCAAAGTAGAAAAAAACTACCCATCCAATTCTAAAACTGTCAAGATTAATTTAAAAAATTCGTAACATTCGCTCGAACCCGACACAAAGTTAAGAATTTTCTTGAGAAACCGATATCATATATACTATACAGTTTTTTGAGGTTTTTATGGGGGGGGCGGACTGGTTGTCATTTTTGAGCGATAGTATAAAAAAAATACGCAGATCGAAAGGGTTGTCTCAGGAGACACTTGGCGAAAGAGCAGGCATGAGCGGTTCAAAAATTTCGAATATTGAAATTGAAAAAACAGAACCGACAGCCGGGCAGATCGCAAAAATAGCACGGGCACTTGAAGAGCCTGAGTTAATGCTTGCAAGATGCAGAACGTGTGAAATAAGAATGGAAGGTTTTAAAGAATTTTTTCCACAGGTTGACTTAGGGGCATTTATTGAAATTTCTGACGCAGTTGGGGAATTAAACAGAAGACAAGAAGCAATTGCAGACCAGTTTTCTATTGTATCAAATATGCGGTTTGAGACAGATGAGTTTGCGAAACAATTTAGCATATTGCAAAAAATGTTCCGTGATTTAAGTTACACCGCAGCGGTAACATCTCAAATGGCAGATATGGCGGTTTTTATCAAAAGATAATTCTTATATTTCTGTCAGCTTGACTGAATAAATAATCAGGATGTCAATTATATTGTTTTAAGTACCTTGTGCTCTAGAGTTGTTGTACTACAATATATAGATTTATTACTCTAAAGACAAAAAGAAACTTATATCTTCGGCTAACTTTTTCAACCCTTTGATTGCGTTAAAATCAACCGTATAAAATTTAGCACAATTCTCAGCCTCATTTTTATGGGTCGGCATATATTCTACTTTCCAGTTTTTTTGATAAAACAGTATTATTGATTTGAGGTCTTTTAAGGTTTCTATCTGACAAAATATCTTACTGTCTGTTGTGAGGTGATTTTCAAATATAATTGTATTTATTTTGTCTAAAAGAATTTTTGTTTCAATCATTAGTAATTTTTTTACAGATATTATTTGCACATATTGGTCTTGTTGACCTTGTAGGTGTTAATCGAAAAAAAATCAAGTCTGAATAGAAATAAGGCATCAATTCCACTTTTTAACCACTAAAGCCATTCAACGTATGCCAGATACGGATATAATTCGCAACAGGCATACGTTTAAAAATGGTTTTAGTGGATAATGGTGTTGCTGGTGTCTTGGTTCTAAGCAGCCTTTTTTTTACGATTAACGCCAATTAGCCCAATAAAACCAATACCTAAGAGAAAGAATGTTGCAGGTTCGGGAACCGTTGTGCCGTCATCCACTATCATTGACGCATTTACCCCTGCTGTGCCATCTAATCCTAGTATACTATTTTCGTAAAATCCAATATGGAATACGATATTATCTATATTTACACCTTCAAAATCTATACCGTTTGAGCTAATATTTTCTATATTATCAAAGCTTGATTCACTCACTAATTGATTATATTCTGGGCCATCTGATGCTATACGGATTTGAAAGACATCATTAACCCCATTAGTCAATATATCAACTATATGATCAAAAGTTGAACCGCTGCTTATTGTCCATGTATCCGTTGAATCACTTGCATCCAAATAGCCGTTAATAATTACATCATTATGATAATTAATAACAATTTCATACTTCAATCTAATTGGTTCTCCTGTTGTTCGCATATGATCGTGCAATGTTGCGTTCGCTATAGGTAACGCTGTGCTATTACTTATAGTACACATTAATAACAACCCTGACAAAAGTACGATACTTAACATCCTCATCCTTTCCTCCTTTTTAATAAGAATTTAATAAAAAAAAGCACCTACCTGAAATGATAGGGGCTTTCGGTGTTTAAATTTCGGGGAACTTGGCTGAATTATCGCAAAGTTTCATTGCAATATATGTGCCTATCAAAACTACACGTTTTTTGGTTGATACAACGGGAAAAAATGATTTTATATGAAATTAATGTATTAAATGTGGGGAATTAATGTGTTAATTATTGGTTGATCGTTGACTTTTTTTCGCACTGATAAAACCCAGCCTACAAGATAAGGTGCTCCTTTTTCAAACTGTATGGTAAATAACTCATCTACTTCTTTTTTTTGGAATATTGACCTTTGGGTTATTGTAATAAGCGTGCCTTGATCTTTATCTTCGTACCACCATTTTGTATCCGAAGAACTAATATATTTCCCAAGTGACTTTATGATTTTTTTTATAATTTTTTCGTGGGGTTTATAGCCCATTTTTTTTTTAAAAGTGCTATCTGCTAAATCCCAAATACTTTTAATATCTTCTTTATTATATAAAGTATGAACTTTTTCACTTATTTCTTCCCCAATTTTCTTAATAAAATCCTTTTTATTCAAATCTGAATTAAATTTCGCAAACCCTACTAAGAACACAACACCGTTTTCTCTAATTTCAAGAATTTCACCGACCACGGAAAGATTATTAACGAAATACCCACCAAAGCTCCTAATTTTATAAGGCATAGTTATTTTTGTGTTTTCAATAAGTGCTTTTCCGTTTTTATCATAGAGATTAGGTAAATAAAGTTCTATTTTATTTTTTTTGAGAGATTTTAACTTAACAACACTCCAATCTAATTTGTATTGATCAATTATATGTGTGTCATAAGGAAAAATACTTTTTTTATGATTTATTTCAAAAAGAACATACCCTAAATTGTATTTTTGCATTAGCTTATCTTGGTTAATTTTATCACCAAAATTTGCATTTAATTTTTTCATTTCTTCAGCCATTATTTGTATACCTTGAGTTTCAACCCCGCTTGTTTTTTTTATAGTGTTTTTAATGTCCTCCTGTCCTTTTTTTGTGGCTCCGTACTGTAATGCTAAGACAGCAAGAATCAATGCGAAAATTCCTATAAACAAACCTATATATGAGGCCTTGCTAGGTAAAGTCCAGCTTGAGAATTGTTTTTTTGTCGGTAAAAGTTTATTGATTTTCATAAATTGCTTCCTATTTGAAAGCGCTATAACGTTAAAATAGCAAATTATAGATTTTATTTTGTGTCATCCAATTCAACAGTAATATCAGCAGCGCAAAACATCATTGTAATAATTCCAGAATTTCATAAGCTACAGATTGAGTTAGTTCGTTAAGCTGTGGTGCTTTTTTTAATTATATTGGTATCATAATAATTGAAAGGTATCAAAATATTTGTAAATGAAACCTCCCAGGTAAAAAACAACTTTAAAAAACTTTGTGGTGGGCGTTTGGTGGGCAGATTACAGGAATGGTTAAAAAGATTAGCATTGAGGTTAAATTTTTTATTTTATTTCTGAACAATAACATAATTAACCCTCATTTATCGCTTTTTTAACTTCTGAAATTAATTAATAATCTTCAAAACAACCGTCTTTATATTCAATAACTTCTCGGTTCATGCAATCCTCACAAACCTTGTTGTCGTCTGGGTCGTAATATTCTGCTGAATTAGTACAACCCTCATAATCGCAAAACTCTTTTCTGGGTACCGGCCAATATAAAACGACAGAATTATTTTCTATAGTTAGTTTCATTTAATTATCCCCGGTAAAAGTTATAATATTTTTGTGAAGTGTTTGGAACGGTTTCGGGCCTACTTTGGGCCTGTTGATTCTTGTCAAAGAGTATTGATATTGCTGAAAAGGTGGCGGAAGCACATGGGAATCGAAATCATGCGGACAAAAATAACCTGCTGTAATCACTATGTAAAAAACTACTGTTTTAGTTCCGGTAACTTTTGGGTAACTGTAGCAGGCAGGAATCATAAACGCTCTGGCCCGATTTAATGACACCTTTCCAGCCAGGATTATTGGTTTCTATAATTCAAATACTATAAATATATCGTGCAGGAGTTCACCTCATATCTGTAAAATTTATTTTTTAAGGTAATGTTTAATAACAATTGAAAACTGGTTTAATTTTTAATAATTATAGCTTAACCTTGAATGCATTTTTGAGGGGAGGCTAATATTCGGCGAACCATTTTTAAGACACTATGTTTGATTTCTTTTAATCTATCAGGTTTTACACTTGTAAAACAATAGCTATAAATGTATAGATAATTCATTTGTTTAGTAACATCGCTGTTTTGATTGAGAATCTCCCGCTGCTTGCGGAGGTGATTAGTGTTAAAATAAAAATACATTAATACATGGAAGTGATGGTTTAACTAAAATAAATAATTTTTACGAAACCATCAATTTTTCTTAGATGCTTAAAGAAACCTTTGGAGATAGAGGAAGAGTAACGTGAAACAAATAGTTGCCAATTTATTTGCAGTATTTCTTATGTTTATGTTTGTCTCCCCCCTTTTTGCTGGTGAAGAGACAAAAGACCGGATCAATATCAATTTTGCTGTTGATGAAGCGGGCAGGTTCAATCCGGATATCTTTATGCCCATCCACTGGACAGAGAATTATTATTCCGGGATCGGTTATAGGAGCAGTAAAACAACGGATAGTGACGTTGTAGAGGGGTTTGATGAAAGCAGGCTTTCTACCACAGCAGATGAGAGGCGGATTAAACTTAATCTCCTTAGTTATGAGACAGGTAGTGAAAGATTGAAATATTCTATTGGCGGAGAGATAGAGCACTTCACCATAGAGCGAAAGGAATTCGGATATATTCATTTTCCCGCAAGTTTGGGTGATGACTGGGTAGCCTTCGATAATGATGTAGATATCACCCTGACCAGACCGTATGTCCGGGGAGATCTTACATGGCTGTTATTTTCCCAAAAGGTTAACTTACGGATCGGGGGTAGAGTTTCCCCTTCCAGTACCTTGAAGGTGGAACAGGAAACCCGGTTTAAGCCGATTGTTACTGACACAGGAACAAATAAAAGCAATGAAAATCAGGATCTCTCCTATGAAATCACCTTTGACGGACTCTATAAAACCGGGACATTTATAGATTTTGCCATTACTGCGGGTTATGAATTTTTACCCTTGAAATACGATCTGGCCACATTGGCATATGACAGCGGGACATTAACCTATTCCTTTGAAAATTCAACCATAAAGGCAGAAGAGACAACTTTATCAGCGGAATTTAAACTATTGCTGGATGTAAATATCATTGGGTTTCTAAAACCCGCAATCGGTTATGGAATTAAAAAGGTAGAGACTAAAGATAAAACCACAAATAATGGCACGACCAAAAAAGAGACAACAAACTTCTTACTGATGGGTTTTGAAAAGAAATTTTAAGAGAAAAGGATGCTGTTATGAAAATAAAATTTATCAATCTGTTTTTTTATATTCTATTGTTATTATTTTCTGCTTGTGGAGGAGAAGGCGGAAATGGGGGCACCAATGATACTGATAACAATATAATCAATATGCCTGCTGAATTACGAGGTGAATGGTTGTATGTAGATTCAGGGGAAAAGATTCAGATCGCCTCAGATACAGTATTAGATTATGAAATACTTGACGATGATCTGTTAAAAGTTACCGACAGCCCAGACAACACAAGACATCTGATCCGTTGTGGGATGAAAGATGCTTATGTGAAAGGAAAGGTAGAGCTATTATCATCTTCCAAATCATCACAAAAATCAAAGTCACATAAGAAATCTGGCGTAAGTGGCATAGGTAGTATAGATATTGTGCTTGATAATATCAAAGATGAAAACCTCACAACAACTATTACCTCACAAGTTGACGGTTCTTTTGAAAGTTCAGATGTTGTGTCTGGTACTTATGATATGACTGCCACAGATGAGGATGGAAACATCATTGAATATCCACAGATTACGATCGATGAAGCTAAAACAGACCTTGGTGTTTTCACTATAACAGAAGATGGACGTCTATATAATTTTAAAACCGAGATTATTATAGATGATGAATATTTGTATGATGACCAGACATACAGTGGGAAGATAAGGATTTATAATGTAGGGACTATAGATGCGTTAGGATTGAATTACAACATAAGCAGTGATGACGAATATGTTAAAACGATTGAATATGAGAATGTTATTGGGACAGTTCAGCAAGGCCATTATCAAGATATTCCCATCTCAATAAGTTTTAATCCTGTTACAAATGATACTGGGTGGGAAAAAATAAAAATTAATGTGTCTATAAATGATTCACTTCTTAATACATGGGAAGATTATGTTTATCTGGATGTCTACAGAACAACTATAAAAATAAACATTGATACTGCCGTAGCAGGGGTAAAAGGATATCTTATTGTTCCTGGACATAAACTGGTCCATATAGATACAAGTTCCTCCACTATTGAAGTCCCCTACCAGTCAGATCAAAGATACTCGCTTGTTCTATCAAATCCAAACTTAAGCGATGAAACGGCCTACAGTATAGGAGTAGGAGCTGATACTCACCCCCTTGAAGGCTTTAGTGATACGGCATCATACGAGAAAAACAATACTGAATCGCAAGCTACCACAATAAATATGAACGAGGCAATTGCCTCTTATCTGCATGTAGGTGATATTGATTTTTACTCTATCGACATGAGCGAAAGACCATTAAAATGGAGCCAATCTTTAATAACAGGAAATTCTTTTGGCAATGAAGCTGTCGGAGATTATTGCTCGATTGCTATAGATTCAAATGATAAGATACATCTGAGTTACCTTGATACTTCAAGAGGTAATGTCAATTATGCGAACAATATTTCGGGGTCGTGGCAACGGTCAAGTATTGATAACTCAGGAGGTTACACTTCCATATCAATAGATTCAAATAATTATGTGCATATCAGTTATATAGATAGTGGTCTAAAATATGCGACAAATGCATCTGGTTCATGGGTGATATCTTCTGTTGACAGCAATACTATGGGGTATACTTCCATATCAATTGACTCAAATGACAAGGCACATATAAGCTATCTGGATTCTTATAATCGGAGTTTAAAATATGCAACAAATAACTCGGGAGCATGGGTGACATCAACCATTGACAATCAAGAAGCTGTAGGAAATTATTCATCAATAGCAATAGACTCAAGTAACAATATACATATAAGCTATTATGATGAAACTAATGGTGATTTAAAATATGCAACAAATGTATCTGGTTCATGGGTGATATTTCTTATCGACAGAAATGATAACGTGGGTTTGTATAGTTCTATAACTATTGACTCAAACGACAATGTACATATAAGCTATAAAGATTCTTCTAAATATGATTTAAAATATGCAACAAATAACTCGGGAGCATGGGTGACATCAACCATTGACAATCAGGGAATTTTAAGCTCTGGAGATAATTCATCAATAACAGTAGATTCAAACAACAATGTGCATATTAGCTATCGTGGGTCATACAGAGGATCAAATCTTTTACTCAAATATGCAACAAATGCCTCAGGCCGGTGGGGCATATTTACAATAGATTCGAGCTATAGAACTGCATATTCCACCTCAATAGCCATTGATTCAAGTAACAATGTACATATAAGTTATTATGATTACGGTTATGGTGATGTGAGGGGGGATCGTAACTTGATGTATGCCTATATCTTTGCAAAATAAAATCTCCTAATAGGGGGTAATTTAATATTTCAGGGGTTCGGCTTTATTTCCGTGTCTTGTGATTAGGGGTGTGGCAACGATTCCTTCGTTATCCAGCCAATTGAATGATGTTCG
>JQIA01002256.1_pt1 | contig 10341 bp, 7 predicted proteins | sample 811431 | NCBI WGS metagenome assembly JQIA01 (sample SAMN02998118, study PRJNA258478) | marine sediment metagenome | biome: marine; feature: seafloor; material: sediment; isolation source: oil-polluted sediment collected from 3 locations (0.5 km, 0.7 km and 0.9 km)... | place: USA: Gulf of Mexico ... | reverse complement strand
TTGTCGGCCACACAGTCAACTGCGATGGTATTTAAATCCTGACACTTTTGCCCGACCCACTGATTTGCAGTTTTGGTTTGCAGATTTTCTTTTGACCCACCCATATGCTCCAGAACTGTCAGAACGCTATCGCCGTAACCAGTATCGCAAAGAAGCGCAGCCAAATGACTGGGAGTGTCGCCGTTATCCGATAAAGCCAAAATCTGAGTGGCCGGCGCCAAATTGGACAGGATGAGTTCCAACGGTCTGCCATGCAGGGTCATTGTAATGGTTCTTGATAAATCCCAACCCAGCCGAGATGCGGCCAGCGTAAAGGCCGACAATGCTGGGAATACAGCCATTTCGGTTGCAGGTAATCGTTTGGCGAAAGTGACGCCAATACCATAGTGCATGGGATCGCCAGTCGCTAAAATTGTGATTTGCTGGCCGCGTTTGGCCATAACATCATCCACAAGCTGTATCAGCGGGCTCGGCCAAATTAATGTCGCACGATCGTCATCTTTGGGCAGCATGTCCAAATGGCGTTTGCCGCCAACGATCAATGTCGCCTTAGAAAGGGCGATTTTTGCGGCTTCGTTTAAAGACCCAAGCCCGTCATCTCCGACACCTATTATGTTAAGCCAAGCCGTCATCTATTTTCCCGCTCCAACCGATGCGCCATTGACGGCAGCGGCGGCCATGGCGCTGCCACCTTTACGGCCGCAAAGTGTGATGAAAGGGATGTCATGTCCGAAGGATTTTAACGCATCCTTTGATTCAGCCGCTCCCACGAATCCCACAGGAAAGCCTATGATTGCAGCCGGTTTCGGGCCACCTTTTTCAATCATCTCCAACAAATGAAACAACGCTGTAGGCGCATTACCAAATACGGCGATAGCGCCTTGTAAATGAGGCTCCCAGCCATTGATAGCGGCGGCCGATCTTGTTGTTTTCAATTGAGCCGCAAGTTCGGGCGTATGCTGATCATTGAGCGTGCAGATGATTTGATTGTCTAAGGGGAGAAATTTTTTGATGATCCCATGCCGGACCATTTCACAATCACTCAAAATCGGTGCGCCTTTTTTAAGGGCATCAATGCACACATCTGCAACGTCTACTGAATAGGCCAGATCATCGAAAATTTCCGGCATACCGCAGGCGTGAATAACCCGCGTGATCATCCTCTGGAGGGCAGGACTAACATCGCCAAAAACGACTTCAGTCTGCACAGTTGCGAAAGATTTTTCGTAGATTGCTGCCGGATCTTTCAAGTAGTCATACATCAGCGTAATTTACCCATCGTCTTTCATTGTGACCGGGCCTAAAGGATGGTCGGCATGAGGGTAGGGATGATGGTGGTGGTCGTCGTGTGAATGCCCGTGATCATCTTTGTGGTCATGTTCGTGACTGTGTTCGTGACTGTGGCCATGGCTATGTGCTTCCGCGTCGCCCGTTCCAATGCCTTCAACGTGATGGTGATGGCTTTCTTGGACGAGGCCAACTTCATCTTCAAAACCAAGGGCTTGTTCGCGGTATTTACACAGGCCGCAATTCATATTGTTGGTACCGTCCAGAATTTCCTGAACCCGCTCTGCGAAACAATCGAGAACCAATGGGTGATCGTTAAGGTAGGGGGCTTTAATAAACTCGATATCTGGATTTTTAGCCGCAACCTTATCTGTGTAATCATAGATGCGATTGACGAGTATTCCTGTGAAAAGGAAATAAGGGAAAACGACAATGCGTTTGTACCCAAGTTTCACCGCATGTTCGAGGCCGGGCTCAACCAATGGGAAGGTAACGCCAGAATAGACTGTCTCGCCCCAACCAAACCCAAGGCCTTCCCACAGCATCCGCATGACTTTCGACACGTTGGAGTTCGCGTCAGGGTCGGAGGCGCCGCGGCCCACAACAACCAACATTGTCTCATGCATTGGAATGCCAGCGTCAGTAGTTGCGAGAGCCTCTTTAATCCGCTCCCCCGCTGCACGGATCATCTTCAGATCAATGCCAAGTTCGCGGCCATAGGAGATTTTCAAATTCTCCTTTGTCGCGGCGTATGCGTTTAGAACTGACGGGATGTCGTTTTTTGCGTGTCCTGCGGCAAATAACATACCGGGCACCGCAAGAATGTGATTATGTCCGCTTTCAACCAAATTATCCAAACCGGTTCGAATAATGGGTGTCGCGAATTCAAGAAAACCAGAATCTACCTCGTATTGAGGAAGACGGGCCGCAATACCTTTTGCGACAGCTGCAAATTGTGTGACAGCGCCTTCATCCCGGCTACCGTGACCACATACCATTACACCAATTTTTTCTGTCATTTCTAACTCCATTGTCCGGCCTGCCCGTTTTCTTAGGCAGGCGCATCACTTAAGTATTTATGCTGCCTTCAGCAAATATTTTCTATTGACGGTTTTCGTGCCGGGCACCATCTTGACGCCATGTCTGATCTTGCCAATAAAATAGTCGATCACGCCTTTGATCCATCGTTCATCGTTTTTGCCGTTTTTGCGGCAGACATGCTGATCGGCGATCCAAAACTCATTTACCGGTTTATTCCGCACCCGGTTATCCCTATTGGAAACTTCATCGGTTGGCTGGCAAAAATCCTCAACAATCCCGCTTATAGCAATCTCTTGCGCTTTTTGCTTGGCGTAAAAACGACGTCTATTGTTATTTTTCTCTGTATGGCTGTCGGTGTTGCCATCGAAACCGGATTGAAACAAGTGCCGGGAGGCATCGCGGTGTATATTTTGATCAGTAGTAGTTTGATCGCCTATCAGGGATTGTACCGCGGTGTTAATGCTGTGGCGCAAGGCCTCGACCGTTCTTTGGAGGACGGGCGTACCGCTGTCAGTCATATCGTCGGGCGTGATCCGGCAAGCCTTGATGAGGCCGGTGCGGCACGCGCGGCTATTGAAAGTCTGGCTGAGAATTTTTCCGACGGTACTGTTGCTCCGCTGTTTTGGTTCGCCATTTTCGGTTTGCCAGGACTGTTGTGCTACAAGGCGGTTAACACGCTTGATAGTATGATCGGACACCGAAATGAGACTTACGAATATTTCGGAAAATTTGCGGCTCGCCTTGATGATATTGTGAATTACATTCCCGCGCGCTTGGCCGGAATTGTCATTTGTGTAGCGTCTTTCAAAATATCGGCTGTTAAAGCGATGATCCGAGACGCAAAGGGTCATAAAAGCGTAAACGCCGGTTGGCAAGAAGCGGCCATGGCCGGAGCGCTTGACATTGCGCTGGCAGGTCCGCGTCAATACGCGGGCAAAATGACTGAAGATATTTGGATGAACAGTGGCGGACGCCAAGACGTAACCGCTGGCGATATCCGTAGCGCTCTGCGTTTGTACCTGAAAAGCGGGGCTGTATTGATGATCTGTTGCGCAAGTATTGCTGCAGCGCATCTGATTTAGCATCCTGCGACCTCCAGCAATTGATCAATACCTAAATGTGCTTCCAAATGATTAGCCAACTGATCTAGAGTGCGTTCAATTTGCAATTCAAAACGGTCTGTTTTTTGTTGATGTGTTCTGAAGCGGTTGATCAAATTCTCTCTGAATTGGTCATTTGCAAACAGGCCATGAAGGTAACTTCCCATGATCTGTCCGTCTTCAGAAATGACGCCATCTGGCCCTGAACTCAAATTTAGGAACGGGCGTTTTAGTGCTGGACCAGAACAAACACCAAGATGCATGTGATAACCAGTGACATGCGCATTGCTTAAAAACTCAGTTCCGCTTTCTTCTAGTAGTTTCTTATCACCGTTTAAATGCGTAGTGAAATCCAAAAGGCCAAGGCCTTGGGTCTCCACGAGCTCTCCTTCAACGCAATCAGGATCAAATAACTGGGTTCCAAGCATCTGGTATCCGCCGCAAATGCCCATAACACTGCCGCCTTGACGGATATGAGAAGCAATATCGATATCCCACCCCTGGTCCCGCAGGAATTGCATGTCTGCAAGGGTAGCTTTCGACCCAGGTAAGATGATCAAGTCCATGCCAGTTGGAAGGGGCGTTCCCGGTTTGACCATATGAACATTCACATCGGGTTCCGCAATTAGCGGATCAAAATCATCGTAATTTGAGATCCGCGAAATGATAGGGATCGCTATATTAACGGCCGCATATTCCTTCAATCCGCTTTGGATGGAAAACGCATCCTCAGGCGGCAACTTATGAGCATCTCTAAAGAAGGGGATGACGCCGAAATTGTGCCATCCGGTTCTTTGGGTAAGGATAGATAGGCCTTCGTCAAAAAGCGTAGGATCACCGCGAAATTTGTTGATGATAAAGCCTTTGGTGCGGGCTTTTTCTGATTCCGACAACAAGGCATGAGTGCCAACGATTTGGGCGATAACGCCGCCCCGGTCAATATCTCCTGCAAGCAATACAGGGATATCAGCGGCTTCGGCAAATCCCATATTGGCAATATCGTTTTTGCGAAGATTAATTTCAGCAGGGCTTCCAGCCCCTTCCACAATGACAATATCAGCATTTGTTTTTAGCCGCTCGAAGCTTTCTAAAACCTGCGGTAAAAGCTTCGGTTTAACAGCCTGATAGTCATGGGCGTTAGCGTTGCCCCAGATTTTGCCCTGAACCACAACTTGCGCCCCAATATCCGTTTGTGGCTTTAACAAAACCGGGTTCATGTCGTTTTGGAGCGGTGTTCTGGCGGCTCTGGCTTGGAGGGCTTGCGCGCGTCCAATTTCACCGCCTTCGATGGTGATTGCCGCATTGTTTGACATGTTTTGTGGCTTGAACGGCTTAACTTTTAATCCCCGATTAGACAGAGCACGGGCGATGCCTGCGACAAGTAGCGACTTGCCGACATCTGATCCCGTACCTTGTATCATCAGGGATTTTGTCATTAAAATTCGATTCCAACCTGCGCTTTAACTCCAGAGCGGAATGGATGTTTAATTTGGGTCATTTCGGTAACCAGATCAGCAATTTCGATCAGTTCTTCTTTAGCATTTCGGCCCGTTACAACCACATGCAGCATTTCAGGTTTGTTCTTTAAGAACTCAATGACTTCCGCCAAATCAATACTATCGTAGCGGAGAACAATATTAAGCTCGTCAAGAATAATCATGTCATAGGCAGGGGATTCTCCGCGACAAGCATCGATCATTTCCTTGGATTTCGCCCATGCTTTTTCAGCGGCGCGAATATCTCGTTGCCGGTCTTGAGTTTCCCAAGTGAAGCCTTCACCCATGGTATGAATTTCGATCTGATCAGGAAATGCTTCGAGGACTTTACGCTCTCCCGTTTCCCATTTGCCTTTTACATATTGAACAACACCAACTTTTAAGTCGTTGCCAATGGCGCGTGCGGCAAGACCGAAGGCAGCTGTCGATTTGCCTTTACCTTTGCCCGTGTGCACCATGAGAAGGCCCTTCTCAATGGTTTTCGTTGCGAGCATTTTATCCCGCGAAGCCTTTTTCTTTTTGGCTTTTTCGTTGGCCCGCGCCAACTCTTCCGGTGTCAGGGTGTTTTCGGTCATATCTATCCCTCCTCAATCAGGGTGGCTATATCACTTCGCAGACTGTTCCGCTTAGGTTGCCACAATCCACGTTCCAACGCTTCGTCAAATTTTTCTAACATTTCTGTCAACGCATCAGGGTTATTGTCTTTTAAGAAGCTCAACACTTCCGGATCGGTAATGTAGGCATCAAACAGAATGTCAAAATGATGATCTTTGACCGCTTTTGCCGTTGCTGCGAAGGCAAACAGATAATCAACGGTTGCCGCCATTTCAAAGGCACCTTTGTATCCATGCCGCATCACACCAGCGATCCATTTTGGGTTCGCCGCGCGGGCTCTGACAACCCGGCCGATTTCATCTTCCAGTGTTCTGATCTGTGGACTTTCAGGCCTGGAATGGTCGTTGTGATAGACGTGAGGTTGACTGCCTTTAAGGTGGCGAACTGCTGCGGTAACACCGCCCTCAAACTGGTAATAATCGTCACTGTCTAGAAGATCATGTTCCCGGTTGTCTTGATTGTGAATAACGGCATCAATGGATTTAAGGCGCGTTTCGAAAATTCCGTGAGCCGCTTGGCCCTCTTCTTTTGCGCCATAGGCATATCCGCCCCATGCCACATAGGCTCTCGCAAGATCTGCGTCATCTGACCAACCTTTTTCGTCCATCAATGCCTGAAGGCCTGCGCCATAAGCACCGGGTTTTGATCCGAAAAGACGGAAGCTGGCTTTGTTCTTCGCATCTTCTTCAGAGAGGCCGCTAGCTTGCAGGGCAATGGTATCTTCTCGAACCTTTGCCGCCGCCGGATTTGTTTTTGCATCTTCATTAAGCTGGGAGACTGCCCGCACAGCGCTATCAAACAGAGCCATTTGCTGCGGAAAAGCATCGCGGAAAAAGCCCGAGATACGAAGTGTGACATCGACACGGGGACGATCAAGCAAGTCTTTTGGTAAAATTTCAAAGCCGGTTACCCGGTTGGATGCTTTATCCCACTTGGGACGAACTCCCATGAGGGCGAGGGCTTGTGCTATATCATCACCGCCCGTTCTCATGTTGGATGTACCCCATGCACTCAAGATCATGGATTTGGGCCAGCTGCCATTTTCTTGTCTGTAATAATTGATCAACCGTTCTGCAGATTTCCACCCCAGTAGCCATGCTGTAGGTGTGGGAATAGACCGGCTATCAACAGAATAAAAATTACGGCCCGTTGGCAACACATCGTTACGTCCGCGCGTTGGTGCACCGGACGGTCCGGGTTCGACAAATCTGCCGCCGAGCCCTGCAAGAAGCCCGTCTAACTCGCATTGACCAGAGCGTTCAACGGTAGGCCGAAGCTGTTCTTTCATGCGATTTAGGACTGCAAAGCTTTGCGTCCACTGATCATTGGGGGCCTGCGTGCCAGAAACCAATGCAAGGGCAAGTTCTTCAAGCCGCTCGACAGTGTCGCCGTTGCTGCGCCAATTGTCTGAATTTTCGAGAACTTCAGGCCGTAGGCCCAACCATTTACCTGCCATCTCGCAATCCAAAGGATCAAACTCGTCATCCAAATCAAGATCAGCGGCAAGCGCTCGGATTAGGGATGCATCGCCGCCGCTGCCATCGCCGCGCGGAATTCGCACTAAGGCAACTAGCAGATCATCCAATAACCGGCCTTCTGGTGATTTTCCAAAAATATGCAGACCATCGCGGATTTGAAGCTCTTTCAGCTCGCAAAGGTAATTATCAAGTTTTGATAATTGTTCGTCCTCTGCATCCTGCTGGCCAATTCCGCAATCAACATCTACACCTGAAATCTGTGTCATTTCCAGAATTTGCGTACGAAGCAGCTCTAGTCGCCGTGGATCAACACCGGCAGCTTCGTAATATTCGTCAACTAATCGCTCAAGGTCTGCAAGTGGGCCGTAACTTTCCGCGCGGGTCATTGGCGGCGTCAAATGGTCAATAATGACAGCAGATGATCGGCGTTTCGCCTGCGTTCCTTCACCGGGATCATTAACGATAAAGGGATAAAGGTGAGGGGTCGGGCCAAAGACAGCTTCCGGGTAGCATTCTTCTGAAAGGGCAAGGCTTTTACCCGGCAACCACTCCATGTTGCCATGTTTTCCCATATGGACAATGGCATTGATGTTTTGATGATGCCGCAGCCACGCATAAAATGCCATATACCCATGGGGGGGCACCAAATCGGGATCGTGATAACTTGCCGTGGGATCAATGTTATATCCCCGCGCAGGCTGAATACCCACAAGCACATTGCCATATTGTTGAAACGAGAGGTGGAACTCTCCGTCGATGACAAAGGGATCTTGTTCTGGATTTCCCCATCGAGCTGAAATTTCTTGGCGGATCTTGGAAGGCAAGGATGCGAAGAAGTCTGCATAGTCATCAACAGATAACCGGAATTCACTTATGCGGTGCGCGCCTTCTGACTGGCGATCATTGGTCGGACCTGCCAGAAGAGCATCAATCAGCTGATTACCCGTTTCAGGGATGTCCTTAACATCATATCCTGCATCTGCCATAGCCGTTAGAACTTCGATGGCCCCTGCAGGGGTATCTAATCCAACACCATTACCGATACGACCGTTTTTATTGGGATAGTTTGCCAAAATTAACGCGACTTTTCGGGCGGCGGGTTTGGTTGCGCGCAGAGTTGCCCAATTAGCCGCGAGATCCGCCACAAAGCTGATCCGGTCGGGCACGCTTTTATAAGCAATAATATTGGTTTGAGTTTTCTCGTTGAAACCAGCATCGGCCTTGAAAGAAACGGCTCGACTTAAAATACGGCCGTCAACTTCAGGTAATGCCACATTCATGGCGATATCACGCGCAGATAGACCGCTAATCCCGTCTTTCCAGCTTTGTTCATTCCCACCAGAGAAGATAACTTGCAGAATGGGGCAATCGGCTGCGTCGAACGGTGTTTTCTTGCGCGCACCGCTAGGGCTTGAAACGGCAAACCCTGTGGCATTCAGAATAACTGACGGGCCTGCCTCTAAATAGAGCTCTTCAATGATTTCAGAGGATACGGGGTCTTTCAGGCTGGAGACGAAAATGGGAAGTGGATTAATTCCCCGCATGGAAAGCGACTCGATTAAGTCATCCACCGGCCCCAAATTGTTGGCTTGAAATAAAGCGCGGTAGAACACGATGCTGGCAACAGGTGCGTCTGCAATCCAATTTGCACGGATGCTGTCAAGATCTGGATTAGCTGAGTTTGGCCAGTAAATACCGGCTTTCAGAAGGGGGCGCGGTTCCTGCCACTGATGATCTTCGTTCAATAGAGATTGGCAGTAATTCAAAAACTGTTCGTAGTTAAGGGCGCCGCCCTGAACTAGGTATTGCCAAAGACGGTGGCTTTCCTCGCGGGGAATAGTATTCAGGCCGGTTAGCTCTGCGTCGGGTTGATCATCACCCGGAAGATAGGCGAGCTTAATTCCCTTCTTGCGGCAACATTCGGTGATTTGTTCGACCCCATATGGCCAATAACTAACACCGCCCAGAAGACGAATGACGATCAATTTTGCGTGGCCGATCATCTCCTCAACATAGATGTCGACACTCAAATTATGAACAAGTTGCATCGTGTTCGCGAGGCGAAGCGTAGCCGAGGCGCCCGGCAAATTTTCAAACGCAGTTGCCAGACTGGAAAGTTCTGTATCGGCTGCGGATAAAAACAGGATATCCGCTGGCGATTGACCAAGGTCTACCGCCTCTGATCCATCAGCAATTCCACCCGGTATGGCTGCCAGCAAATGCATTGATTAGCCCCGAATTGCGGAGGTTATCGCTTGTTCGTCAAGGCCGTGCTCGCCAATAATGACAAGGCGGCTTAGCTGATCTTCGCCTGCAGCCCAATCGCGGTCGTAGTAATGCTGAATGCGATTGCCAACACCTTGTACAACGAGACGCATTTCTTTGTCTTTAACGGCAATAAATCCCTTAACCCGCAAAATACCGTGAGCCTCGATTACGGTTTCGAGTTTTGAGACAAGCTCTTCTGGGGATGCGGGGCTTGGAAGATCGATTACGAAGCTGTCAAAATCATCATGTTCGTGATCATCGCTGCTGTCGTGATGAGATTTTCGCAGATCCAGATCGTCTTCAGCCGCAGCGCCAATGCCAAGCAAGACATCTGCATTTAGTTTTCCGTGGCTGGTTTTAACCAGCTTCACTGAGGGACGGATCTGCGCGCGAATGTCTTCAATTGTTTTGGCAACTTCAGCATCATCCAGCAAATCGGATTTGTTGAGGACGATCAGATCTGCGCAATTGAGTTGGTCTTCAAATAATTCTTCCAACGGACTGTCGTGATCCAGATTTTCGTCTGCCTCGCGCTGGGCTTGCACGTCATCTGGGCTCGATGCAAATAGGCCATCGCGAAATGCGGGGCCATCAATGACAGTTATGACCCCATCCACGGTGACTTGCGTGCGCACTTCGGGCCAGCCAAAGGCACGAACTAAAGGTTTTGGGAGGGCAAGACCTGAAGTTTCCACAATGATGTGATCTGGGCGGTCTTCACGATCTAGTAGGTACTGGATCGTGGGTAAAAAATCGTCAGCAACCGTGCAGCAAATGCAACCGTTTGCCAGCTCCACAATATCGTCCTCGCTACAGTTTTCGTTGCCGCACCCTTTGAGGACGTCGCCATCGACACCAAGATCACCAAATTCGTTGATGATAAGGGCAAGGCGTTTGCCACCAGAGTTTTCGATTAAGTTCCGGATGAGGCTTGTTTTGCCCGCCCCAAGAAATCCAGTGATAACGGTAGCCGGAATTTTTTGACCATTTTTCATGTGTGATTAGCCTTATTGGGGTGGGACGTGTTCACGCGACTGCCGCAATTAAATTTTTGCA
>JQIA01002254.1_pt1 | contig 10342 bp, 5 predicted proteins | sample 811431 | NCBI WGS metagenome assembly JQIA01 (sample SAMN02998118, study PRJNA258478) | marine sediment metagenome | biome: marine; feature: seafloor; material: sediment; isolation source: oil-polluted sediment collected from 3 locations (0.5 km, 0.7 km and 0.9 km)... | place: USA: Gulf of Mexico ... | reverse complement strand
TATATAAATTGACCGCCCGAAGGGCTCCTTTGCTAATACCCAAAAGCTAATACCTAACACCTGTCATCTTAAGTGTATGACATTGACTGGATGAGGCAAATGAAAATAAGAGTAATCACAGGTATTATTGCAACAATAATTATTATATCCGGTTGTGTCTCTACTGACATTGCCCGTAAGGCTGCTCAGTTTAATACCTTTGGCTTTGACCTGTCTCTGGATGGGAAACACCTTGAAGCCATCAAAATGTATAGCAAGGCAATTGATCTTGATCCTGAAAATACATATGCTTATTCAAACAGGGGTGGGTCATATTCTGCATTAGGCCAGTTTGAAAAAGCAGTGTCTGATGCATCAAAGGCGGTTGAATTAACTCCGGAAAATTTTACTGTTTATTCCAGTCGCGGTTCTATATATGCTTCATCAGGTAATTATAAAAAAGCGTTACCCGACTATAATAAGTCGCTGGTACTAGATCCTTATAATGTAAACGCATATGTAAACCGGGGGATTGTTTTTGTTGCATTAGGTAATATTAAGAAAGCGATTGAGGATTACACCACCTCGATTGCAGTCCATCCGAGTCATGGCGCTTATTCAAATCGTGCACGGGCATTCTTTAAGACTGGAAAGAATGTAAAAGCATTATTCGATCATAATATGGCCGTAAAACTGGGGCCGACGAGCTCTTATGTTTATTATGAGCGTGGAAAGTTTTATTTAACAGCGTTATATAATTTTCAGAAAGCGCTGGATGATTTTAATGCAACACTTGAATATGAACCGGGTTCCGGTATCACAAATCGATATATGGGGATTGTTTACGCCGATACCGGGAAATATAAAAAAGCCGTTCAATCTTATGACAGGGCGATAGATCTGGCTCCGTGGTGTATAGAAAGCTATTTGTTACGGTATATTTCATCAAAGAGAGGTCATTTGGATGAAGGTGGCGTTTTAATAAAAACCGTATCCGGTCATGGGAAAAAAACATGGATACACCCGTTGGCAGAATTATATACGGGACATATTTCTATTAAAGAATACCTGACGAAAGCGAACCCCGGGGACCCTGAAAAGAATATCGAAGAATTATGCCATGCATATTACTATATAGCTGAATATTATCTGTTTAATAAGAATTTAGTTATGGCAGAAAAATATTTTAATGAATGCCTGAATACAAATAAATTCTGGCTTATTTCTCACCACATGGCGAAAGTCGGTCTTGTGAAACTGAAGAAGGGGGTAAACTGATGGTTTGTGACGCCATCATTTATTAAAATAAAAATCGCCCCTTAAAGAGGTCGATTCCCATGGCACCTGCTTTTCACCGGATAATTCCATTATTGTTGAACGGACACGCTTAAACATTTGTTCAATTGTTATGTTTGGCACCTGGATATGCTTTAAGATGGCGGAGGTATAAAGCCCGTTGTTTCCAAAGCCGTCTGACGCGGTATTTCCCGGGGAGGTAGCATAGGCAATAATTGATCCGGATGGTGCATTCATAAATGCAAGGCCGCTTCCTTTTGTTCCTCTGCGCCAGCTGCGTTCAAACGGATTATCTCTGCATGCATCCAGAATTATAATATTGGTTTTTGAACCGGCGCTTTCCATTTTGGCAAGAACTCTGCCTGCCCTTACCGTATCATATTTCACATCATTCTCATTCTCCATCTTTGCGTCGACCGGAATAAGATAATTATTCCCATTAACCTGCAAACCATGGCCCGCATAAAAGAAGAGACCTACATTATGGTTTTTCATTTTTCTGCCGAACTCATCAATCGCTCTTTTCATTGCTTTCTGAGAGCTGTTTTCATATTTGATAACGGTAAAATTCAGCTTCTCCAGAGTCCGCTTCATTGACCTTGCGTCATTGACAGGATTTGGAAGCTTTCCACCATGGATATAATTTGAGTTACCGATAATCAGTGCCAGGCGTTTTTCTGAATTACCTGATTGAGCAACGAATTGGGTACCCTTCCTGCTGATTGAAAATTTTTTGTAACCGGATTTCATGTTCCTGTCAGTCGCTGTGACTGAAATGCTGTTTTCGCCAACGGCCAGAGGGATGTAAGCAGAAAATCGTCCATCACTTTGCAGTTGTGCTTCAATGCCATTGATCATTACCTCATATATTCCATCACTGTCTTTTGCTCTGCCGGCAACCTTGATTTTTTTTGTTGTTACCCTTTTGATGGCTCTTTTTAATTCAGGTTCTGTAATTATTATTTCGGGAATATCGTTCTTCCTGTTTTTAATCTTCTTCCTGTTTTTGGTGAAAGAGGATGATTTAAAATAATCAAATGCCACCCCCTGATTATCGCAAACCAGAAAGCCAGCCCTGTCCCCCATAAATTGTTGGAAATCGGTTTTATTAACATAGTTACTATTAATAAAAAATTTCAGATTTGAGCCATCTTTGACGATTGAAAGTTTGTTCCTGCTGCCGTTGGACTGGTTTATATGTGAGGATTTTATCCAGTTGATAATTTCTTTATATTTACCATGTTGCCATTGTGCAACCTGATAATGCCCGTCAGCCGTTATAATAAATTGAAAATAGTCATTCACATTATCATTTGAAGCGCCCCAGGCAATACCATATCCATTATTTTGAATACCGCTTATTTTTTCAACTTCTGTTTCAATAATAAAATCTGAGGACGTATCAATGGACACTTTTTGTAAAGAAATTGAGGCACCGGAGGACTTGTGTCTCTTTATAAGAAATTGTCGTGACTCAATCTTCAGTAACCCGTTGTCATCATCCGAAGTGGTCCAGTTATTATTATTATCGTGAAAATTATCATTAAAAAGCTCTTTTTTATTATATGAATAGTATGCGTGTATATCGCTCGATTTCGTGAAAGAGGATGCGTTAAAATAGTCAAATGCCACTGCCTGATCATTGCAAACCAGAAAGCCAAACCTGTCTCCCATAAATTTTCGGAAACCGGTTTTATTAACATAGTTTTCATTAATATAAAATTTCAGGTTTGAGCCATCTTTTACGATTGAAAGCTTGTTCCTGCTGCCGTTAGACTTGTTTACATGTGAGGATTTTGTCCAGCTGATAATAGTTTTATATTCACCATTTTGCCATTGTGCAACCTGATAGTAGCCATCGCCTGTTACAATAAATTGAAAATAGTCATTCACATTATCATTTGAAGCGCCCCAGGCAATACCATAACCATTATTTTGAATACCGCTTATTTTCTTAACTTCGGTTTCAATAATAAAATCGGAAGACTCATCAATTGAAATATTTTTTATAGAAATTGAGGAACCGGAGGCTTTGTGTCTCTTAATAAAAAATTTCCCCGACTCAATTTTCAGTTTTCCGTTGTCATCATCTGAGGTTGTCCAGTTTTTATTGTTATCATCAAAATTATCAATGAAAATACGCGTATTATCATACGAATAATATGATTGTATATCATCCTGGGAATAACAATCGGCAGGGAAACAGATTAATATCATTGCACCCAGTATGAACAATAAGTTTTTTGCTGGTGTCATAACTGACTTTCCTTATTATAGTCTTCAAGCTGAACTGTATTTTAAATTTGATGCTTTCGTAAAAGTCTACAGATGGCTAAGGAAAAGAAGCAACCACTAAAGCGAAGTAGATTGGACTTTTTACGACGCCATCAAATTTATTTTAAATGAGGTTGGAGTTCCTGTAAACCCTTGTTTTGCATTATCTGACCATCTTGAAATCCGGCACCGGATATTTAATTCAGAAAAACGCCTTGATGGTCATATATCGTTTTATAACATCATTGTTGGTTAAATAGTGAAATATAACTATTGAAGCAGGTCTCAGCAGGCTAAAAACGGGGTTTATACCTGATTTCTCTGGCACGGTTTGTGTAACTGATTTGGGTATCATTATTTGTAAACAGAAATTTCCAGGTGGCAATAGTTTATCATTTGCAATCATGGAAATTGAATTAATTCTTTTGGAGGACTGTGTGAAATTTTTTAGAGCTGCTTTATTGATTCTGTTAACCATGTCTATTTTGTCAGGATGTGCAAAATCTAAGACAACCACTGACTCACCAGATAACAATGCCTCAGGGCACGATTCAGAATCGCCATCAGTCCCTTTGAATCTTTCGGCAGATCAACCCGATGCCACGACAATAGGATTAACCTGGAACGAATCGACTGATAATGTTGCCGTTACCGGTTACCGAATTTACAGAAACGATTCACTGGCGGGAAGTACAGCGTCGTTAACTTATACAGATACTGAGCCGGTTTCAGGGACAACTTCTTATTACTCCGTCAGCGCGTTTGATGCAGCCGGAAATGAATCCGAACACTCTGAATCGCTTCCGGTTATATCAGGTACATCCTCAGTCAGCCCGCTCGTAACGTTGAGTGTTAAGGAGTTCTCAGGGACAGATAGATCCTCTGAAAATGTACGATCAGGCGTCCCTTTTCCAAAAGGCGTTTTATCAGCCGATGACCATCTGATCTTAAGTGACGGTGCTGCTGTGCTGCCGTTGCAGACACGACCATTGTCACAATGGGATGATGGCTCAATAAGATGGCTGCTTTTGGATACCCGGCTTTCCATCGATGCCGGCAGCACAAAAGAGCTCGGTTTAATAAAATCCCAATTTCAGGGAACAATAAGTTCACCTGTTGCTGTTTCAGAAACCAGCCAGTTAATTACGATAAATACAGGCGCTTTAACCGTTGAGATTCCAAAAACAAATGGTGGTTTGATTCATCGACTATGGGCAGGCCCGACGCTTGTGATTGATGCCCCTGAAGATAATGACAACGATAGAGGCCCGTGGATAAGTACCGGCGGCGATACGTATTATGGTTTGCTGCTTAACAATAATGCTTCAATTCTTCAGGCTGATCCGGTGAGCGAATACAAGGCCTATGTAAACGGTGAAGGGGGCGGATTTAATCTTTACGATCCCTGGGATTTATCGGTAACCATCGAAGAGGCGGGACCGCTTCATGTTGTCGTCAGAGTTTCAGGGGCTCACCTTGATGAGAGTGGTATGGGCTTTTCTTCTTTTGTTACCAGGATTCATGCCTTTGCGAACTCGTCTCAGTTGAAAATTGACCATACTCTGATATTTACCGGGACCGGTAATGATGAGATATCAGGCTATGGGATTAAAATGCCGTTTGCAGGTACACAGACAAATATTGAGGGGGAACCGGTTGCAACAGGATCACTCCTTCAAACCGCATATGATGACTATTCCATTGCCGGTTCAAACCGAACCGGTCAGGCAAAAGGATATGTTGTCAGGACAAATGATTCAGCCTCTTTTGGGGTTGTGCTGAAAGATATGGCTGAAAATTATCCAAAGGCAATTGTTGCAACAACTGATGGCATTGATGTTCAGCTATATCCGGAAAGTCTGGCAGATCTGAATGTCGAACGATATTTAGATGCGATTGATGGTGCAAATGGAGAAAGTGCCAGCATCACTAAAAACAGATCTGCACAGGGCTTTTCAAAAACAGATACCATGGTATTTGATTTTAATGATGGTGGTGCCACAACGCAACAGCTGGTTCAACTGGCTGATCAGCTTAATGCTGCGCCCCTTATGACACTTGCACAGCCAGACTGGTACTCCGACGCAAAGGTTATGGGTGTTGGTGATTTTGTATTTAATACCACCTCAGCAAATTCTGAGCAGCTATACAGAATAGACCGAAAGCTGAAAGTTGTTGCTGATTTTATGCGGTATAACCAACGCGAAAAATTCGACTGGTTTGGCATGATGGATTACGGCGATATCCGGGGCCTTTTTTCAGGCGGATGTAACACAGATATTGATGATTGTCAGTGGTCAGAAGAGGGGCGATACGGCTGGTCCGGGAATTCCGGAGAACCCTCAAATCAATTGTGGATTCAGTTTTTAAGAACCCTTGACCCCGATGTTCTTGTAGATGCAATAGCGCTTGCAAAGCATACACAGGATGTTCAAATGATACATTATGGCGATGCCGTAAGGCTGGGTGATCAGTCAATCGCCGGAGGACGTAACCGGGAGTTCAGCGTCGGCTCGCTTCACAGGCATGGTAAACAGGCCTGGTCCGGGTATGGGCAGGCACCGGAATATTCGCATATGGCAGGTGTTGAAACGTATTACTATTTGACGGGAAGTGGTCGGGCAAAAGAGAGTCTTTATGAAGCCGCAGCATTTATAGAACGTTATGGAACTAACTTCCCTGAATATACGGCGCTTGTAAATGGTGTTGATACATTAAGTCGGGCATCTGCTGTATTTTATGATACGCCAGAGATATACAATCTGTTCAATGACAGAAATACGCTGTTGTTGAATTATCTTTCACCGGCGATTGTAACATCAACGCTTTCCGGGGCAGGCGATTTAGAGGACACTTTTAGTTATTTTATCAGAGGTGCCTGTGGGCTTCTTTACCACCATGAAAGGACTGAAAACGCCAAAGTTGCAGATATGATTTTTGCAGCAGCGGACTACACAGCAGGCGGCGATGACCGGTGGGGGATTGGTGATGATGCTGAAACCGGCGGGCTCTGGTACTATCTTAATACGCTGACCTATGCAGCCTCTATTGCTGCAGAGTATTCCAAACCGTCCACTCACTACACAGATCTGATTGATAAAGTCATAAAACAAAATGCGCATAATCCGACAGACTCGGGGCAATACTCGATTTCTCTTGAATCCTTTAATGCTGTTCCTGATGACTGGACAAAATGGGTATGGGAATGGCATGAAGGTGAGCTTACCCCGGATGCGCCGGAGTTACTCTATATTGCAAGACAAATGACATACAGAAACAATGCAATGCAGGACTATCATTCCTACAGAGCATTTATCCATCTTGCTGCGGCAGCAGCTTTATCGGAGAATATGTAGGTGGGGTATTAGTCACAGACAGTGACAAATACCTGGCGGTAAATAAAGAAATATAGAAAATCGTCAATTTTAATTCTTTGATATAAACTCCCGGGTGAAATCCGGGAGTTTATAAAGCATGGCTCAGCCATGCAATTGGTAGCAACGGTACAATGATAATCATTCCGCGGCAGTGCCATGGAATAATTTCTATTTTAGTCTACTGCTAATTCGATCCTTCATCAAATCTGAGAACCCACCATTCAAGATCCTCTTCCTGAGCAAATGAACGGGTTGAACCGACAGATAATAACCGTCCGTCGGAAGTCTGGATAATTGATTTCAGGGCTTCATTTTTTTTGTTATCGGCCCCTCTTGTTTTTGACCATTCTTCAGTACCGTTCTGGTCAATTTTCATTACCCAGCCATAAAGAGAACCGCCGTTGAAGATATTTGCGCCGATCTGAGCCTGAAACCCGCAGAATACAAAACCGCCGTCTGTCGTTTGAACAATTGAGTTAAGGCCATCAATGCCGACACTTACAACTTTGGTTCCGGTATACGTCTTTTCCCAGACGATCTCACGATCAGCATTCAGCCGGATAACCCAGACATCGTAATCCTGACCTTCCTCAAGCTGTCCACCCAGTATAAATCCGCCATCTGATGTTGCCGCTATGGATCTAAACGTTCTGGCGGAAATATTACCGACTGCATGGCTTTGTGACCAGACAATGACACCATTCGGGTCAAATTCAACAATGGAAGCTGTTTTTGTGACAACCATAAAGTTTCCGTCAGATAAAACAGCAACATCTGTACCTTCACCGTTTGTTTCGTCTGTCAGTTCCCAGACTACCTCGCCTGAAAGCGTCAGTTTTGCAATATACAGCTTACCGTTAAAACTGCTTCCGCCGACAACAAGATATCCGTCATCAAGAACCTCAACATCATAGAGTGTATAACCATATGAAAATGCCCATACCTGATTTCCCGATTCGTCAGTTTTCAGGATACTGCCGGCATAATCCTGATACTCTCCGGTGGCGCCTGCAATAACATATCCGCCACCATTTGCAGCTTTAATACTGTTAAAAGTCCCTTTGTAAGGATAAACAATTTCCAGAAGTTTTTCCCCTTCAGGATTCAGTTTAAGTAAAACAGGTTTACTTAACGACGTATTATAGGTCTGTCCGGCTATAACATATGAACCATCAGCTGCTTCAATAACACTCTCCGCAATCTGCCCGCTGTTACTGTTAAAGCTGAATGTTTTTTCAAAGTCATCACAACCGCTAAGAACGAAAAGCATTGGAACAAGTAAAATCAAAAATAACCGTCTGTACAAATTTTTTCCCATGGGAATACAATCTCCTTAATAATAAAACACATTAATAATTGAATAGGACTACATGAATGTTTACAAACAGATTTTTTTGTACAGGGCGACAAAGAAATGAATAACAGGCTATACTGCCGTTATTGTAAAGAACAAATACATAGTAATAGAAAACATGTCAAGTTAATTCTTAACTAGGAAAACGCCCTTGAAGATATGAAAAATCCGTCACGTAAAGATCTTTTGTCTCTGGTAAACAGACCAAGGCAGGATGAAGGCGAAACGGCTTTTCGTCAAATTGAAAGACTGGGATTAAGATCAGGGATGTAAAGCATATCATTATGTCTCATCTGGATCACACTGGTGGGCTGCCGGATTTTCCTGATGCAATCGTTTTAATTCCTCTTCCCGTCACTCAGATCTCATGAATTGGAGAGGCACTCAATAGTGCCCATCAAAAAACCTTTTGGCCCAATTTCGGCTTTAGTCCTAAAATAAAATCTTCGAAATATTATCGGTGATTGGGTAGTTCGAAATCGCGAAACGCGATGCCTGATAATAATTAGTGTCCATCCACGTCATTGGATGGACACAATTTTCGGTTTTCAATTCAGAAATGATAATTTTTCTGCAATGTCAGGGAAAACAAGATGTTGCGCGGAGGCGTACTTAGCGTACGTCGAACAAGCAACACATAAGCACCGCCGCAGTTTGACGTAGAGATTGCGGAAAAAGGCCATTTATGGATTTAAACTAATTAAACTTTCATTTTAAAGACCGACTTGTTATTATGCAAAAATTAACAGGATTTGAATTACAATTTCAAATAAACCTTACAACCAGTGTTATAAAGAGGCGAGAATGATTTTTCACCAAAATCGTGTTTTTTTTCTTTTCTTTGTATTTGTCGTAGCAGTAATTATTACGCCCGGTTTTTGTTATTCTAAAGACCATGTACTAAAAGTAGGGTATCAGGATGCAGACGGTTTCCCCCTTGTTATGGGGAGTGGCGATGCGATTGGGAATCCGCCCGGTATCGGTGTGGATATCATTACTCAGGTGGCGAAAGATCTTAATCTGGATTTGCAGGTTAAGCGAAAGCCCAATAAGCGAATTCATGTAGAGTTCGAAAGAGGTACGTTCGATGGCTCCGGCTTTTACTCATTTAGTGAAAAGCGTTTAAAAGAGGGCGTCTACCCGACAATTAACGGTGTTTTAGACAAGAGAAAGCGTGTTTATGTTCTAAGTTATTACATGTACGCTCCCAAAGACAGTTCAGTTCGATGGGATGGGAAACAAATTACGGGAGTCGAAAACCCTGTTGTTGGTGCCAATATGGGATACTCTGTTGTTCGTGATTTAAAGGCTCTTGGAATACGTGTGAGTGAAGTAAGATCCACCCGACAAAATTTAAAAATGTTATTGTTTGGCAGGATTCATACCTATGCTGTACAGGATGGAACTCTTGATCCGGTAATCGCACGGTATAAAGAATACAAACATTTTGTAAAAGTCGGTCCGCCAATTAAAACAAAAGAATACTATTTTATGTTCAGTCATCAATATTATAAAAATAACAAAGAAATGGCTCATAAGATATGGGATAGAATTGAGGTGGTGCGTGACTCAGTGATATCCGGTTACAAAAAAAAGGATTTTATGCCTGTTATTGAATAACCGGCAGTTAATCCGGATGGCTTTAGTTATTTTTAATAATTAAAAAACAACTCAAATTAGAAATAAATTCCTTATATTTTTTTGTAAAATATATATTGTAAGGTTACATAAAAGCTTGACAGGTTTAAAACGGTTGTATAACTTGCAGATATCTTAACAATATATATAGCTAAATTTTAACGAGGCAGAAAAATGATCAAATTTATAAATCGTTTTAATCTAAATGTAAGGGGCTGCTTTATAAATAGTGATGAAAGAAACAGGTTGCTTAAAGAATTTGCAAAGCATATCTTAATTGTACAGAATAACCTTGACATGGTTGCAAGCCCTTTGAACCATATCATAAAAAAAGAGGAGATCCTGCTGCCTGATTTACTTGCTGCAGAAACAAAAGTTGGTGAAATTGATGAAATAATATTTAACACCGAAGAAGCTACGGAAG
>JQIA01002253.1_pt1 | contig 10342 bp, 8 predicted proteins | sample 811431 | NCBI WGS metagenome assembly JQIA01 (sample SAMN02998118, study PRJNA258478) | marine sediment metagenome | biome: marine; feature: seafloor; material: sediment; isolation source: oil-polluted sediment collected from 3 locations (0.5 km, 0.7 km and 0.9 km)... | place: USA: Gulf of Mexico ... | reverse complement strand
TTATTAAACGCAATTGTGATCAACGATTCTGAAGATAGTTCAACAGCTTGGGACATTTGTTTAAAGCTAAGAGATAACGGATTGCTAGCCAAACCAACTCACGGAAATATTATTCGTTTTGCACCGCCTTTGGTAATGAATGAAGAGGAATTACGAGATTGTGTTTCAATAATAACAAAAACAATAACAGAATTTCAATCATAAAAAAAAGCGGCTTTTAAGCCGCTTTTTTTTTATTCTTATCCTTTTCTTCGTTTAGAACTTTTATTGGAAGATCCAAAAGCACTTTTGCTATCAGAACGTTTTCTTCCAAATTTGCTAAATTCACCACCAGAACTTCTTCTACGACCTCCGTCACCTTCTCTTTTACGATTGTCCTTTCTGTCTTTATCGCGTCTTCTTCCACCGCCACTTCTTCCACCACCACTTCTCCCAGAGCGCTTTTTCTCAGTAATTTCTACATTTACACCTCTTCCTTCAAATTCAACATCGCTTTCTTGGAATGCAGAGATGGTTTCATCTTTATAATTTTTATCTAATTCAAAAAATGAAAATGTATCTAAAATTTCAATCTGCCCTATTTCAATGTTTTTAGCTATCTGCTGTTCATTAATTAAGCCAATTAATCGAGCTGGGTTCAATTTATCTTTTCTACCTATATTGATAAAGAAACGAGTCATATTTTCATCATCTCTACGTCTTCCTCTGCTATCTGCACCACCTCTCATTTGATCACTATCATTTAAGTCAGGAGCATTTTTGTAGTATGATAAAAATGTATTGAATTCTAAAGAGACAAATCGTTTTATTAATTCTTCACGATCTAAACCTTCTAGTTTTTCATAAATTGATGGTAAGAACTCGTTTATGTCAGTATCGTTTATTTCAATATCATGAACCTTGTCAATTAATTTGTACAATTGATTTTGGCAAATTTCTTTTCCAGTTGGAACTGGTGTACTCATGAATTTTTTACCAATCATTCTTTCAATTGGTCTCAGTTTTCCTTTTTCACGACCGGTAACAATTGCAATAGAAATACCTTCTTTTCCAGCACGCCCAGTTCTACCACTTCTGTGTGTGTATGACTCTATTTGGTCTGGTAATTTGTGATTAATAACGTGTGTTAAGTCATTCACATCCAACCCTCTTGCAGCTACATCTGTTGCAACTAATATTTGTAAGTGTTTTTTTCGGAATTTACCCATAACGCTATCGCGTTGTGCTTGAGATAAATCTCCGTGAAGTGCATCAGCGTTGTAACCATCTTTAATTAATTTATCAGCAACTTCTTGTGTTTCTCTACGAGTTCTACAAAAAATGATAGCATAAATATTTGGATTTACATCTGCAATTCTTTTTAGTGCTGCGTATCTATTTCTTTCTGAAACTACATAGTATTGATGAGAAACTTGATCTGTTCCTTTATTTTTTTCACCTGAAGTTATTTCAACAGGTTTGTACATATAGTTTTTTGCAATGCTTTCAACTTCTCTTGGAAATGTTGCAGAAAACAGCAGGGTTTGTTTGTCATTAGGAGTAACAGCAAGAATTTTATCCAACTCATCTTTAAAACCCATGTTTAACATTTCATCGGCCTCGTCTAAAACAAGCCATTGAACATTTGCAAGTTTTAATTGTTTCCTGTTAATTAAATCAACGGTTCTACCCGGTGTACCAACAACAATGTGAACTCCTTTTTTTAATTTTCTGATCTGCTCTTCAATGTTTGCACCACCATAAACGGCAGCAACTCTGAAACCTTTAATGTGTTTTGCAAATTCTTCTATGTTTTTAGCAATTTGTAGCGCTAATTCACGAGTAGGAGATAAAATAATAGCTTGAGTATCTTTGCTATCAGTATCAATTTGTTCTAATATTGGTAAACTAAAAGCCGCAGTTTTTCCTGTTCCTGTTTGTGCAAATGCTTTTAAATCTGTTTTTGAAGCAATTACCTGAGGAATAGCTTTTTCTTGAATTTCTGTGGGATTTTCGTATCCCAATTCTGTTAAGGCTTTAATAATGTTATTATTAAGCCCTAGGTCTTTAAATGTCGACATTCTGTATAAATTATTGATTTACAGACGCCCATCTATAAACCGGTTAAAAAACGTGCAAAGATACACTTAATATTTAACGCAGAGTGTGTGAAAAGATAAATTATTTTAATTTTCGAAGTTCAGAACTTAATTTTTTTGAATCTAAATAGGTAAATCCATTTTTAACAATTCCTTTACTATTCACAATAATTGTACGTGGATAATTACTGGTTAAATAGTTATGTGCATAACTATTTTTTGTTAATTTGAATTGTTTATTAAAATCAAGTAATTTTAGGTTTGGTTCCTTGGTAATATCCTCAGAAGTAGGGTGCATGTTAATACCAATAAATAAAATATTTGGAAAATTATGTTCTAAATGCTGCACTCTTTTTACTAAATAATCAGAAGACATAAATTCATTTGACCAAAAGTATATCACAGAGTTTTCACCTTTTATAACCTCATTAATAGTTGAACTGTTATTGTTGTACGAAAGGATTTCAAAATTATGTAACGGTTCTTTATCTATAATTGACTTGCTATCATTTACCAAGCTTTTTACTTCTGCAATTAAATGAGGATTACTACAGTTTTCTAAAAATAAATCCAATGCGCTCTGGTTTATACTACAGGTAGATCCACTTTTTAAAAAGTCATTTACTACAATTCTTTTTAATAAGGTGTTTTTAAAATCTTCTGCTTTAATGTGTTCAATAGTAGCATTTAAAATGTTTAAAGTAATATCTTCCTTGCTAGGATCTTTTTCTTTCAACTGATAACTTAAATTGTATAAATAGCTTACAATATAATTTTGATAAGGGTAAAAGGCTACCAAATGCTCTTCATTTAAGTTCACATTTTTTCTGAAATCATAAAAATTGTCAGATACTTTAGGGAAGTTTTTAAGCTTATGAGCTCTTTTGTAGTAAAAAGGGTATACTTCTTTTAGTCTATATAAAGGATAATGAATAGCTGTATTAACCAATTTTTCAAGTTCTGCTGATACCTCAGGTTCAGAAGCTGAAAAATCGTTATAAATTGCAATCCGTTCTTTTGAAAGAGAGTCAATTTTTTGTTGAAATGCAACTTCTTCTAAATTGAAGTATTGATACATTTCCATTTCTTCTTTTTCATTTTGCAAAAATAAATTAATTAAAAATTCATTTTTAGCACTTCCTTTTCCACTAAATACTAGTGATTCATCAAAATCCCAAGTGTTTAATCGTATCAAGATACTATCTGTCGGTTTTAAGTATATGTATTGAAATTCAATACCATGTTTGAAAGTGAATAGCCCTTCGGTTAATGATGAGTAGTTATTTAAAAATCGATTATTTTCATCGAGTAACAAAGTGTCAATTACTTTATCGTCTTTTAGAAACAACACAAAATTTGATTTTGGGTTTATAATTTCCCCTCCAAAGTAAGTTGAAGCTTCTTTATCAGTTGATGTACAACTTAAAGTTAAAATAGCTAATATGGCACTTATAAAGTATTTCATTGAGATTGAATCTATACAAAAATACACACAACTTGTGTGCTAGCTTGTTAATAAGGTGTTAAATATATGGAAGAGATATGAAATAGGGCAAAAATTAACTTTTAATTAATAATTTTTTTATAAATCTAATTTACTACTTTTGCAAAAATTTTAAAATAAATATATAGAATGCTTTCAGTATCAAATTTATCTGTTCAATTCGGTAAACGAGTTTTGTTTGACGAAGTAAACACGAAATTTACAATTGGAAATTGTTACGGAATTATTGGTGCCAATGGTTCCGGAAAATCCACTTTTTTAAAAATTATCTCTGGTCAAATAGATCCAACTTCTGGTCAAGTACATTTAGACCATGGGAAGAGAATGTCTGTATTATCACAAGACCACTTTGCTTTTGACGAGTATCAAGTTTTAGACACTGTTATGTTAGGTAACAAAGATTTATTTGATATAAAGAAAGAAATGGATGCTATTTATGCCAAAGAGGACTTCTCTGAAGAAGATGGAATCAAAGTAGGTGAATTAGGTGTTGATTTTGAAGAAATGGGAGGATGGAATGCAGAGAGTGATGCTGCAACGTTATTATCTTCATTAGGGATAAAGGAAGGTATGCATTACACGCTCATGGCGGAACTTGATGGTAAAGCCAAAGTTCGTGTCTTATTGGCACAGGCTTTATTTGGAAACCCAGATGTTTTAATTATGGATGAGCCTACCAACGATCTGGATTTTGAAACCATAGGTTGGTTAGAGCACTTTTTAGCAAATTACGATAATACCGTAATTGTTGTTTCGCATGACCGTCACTTTTTAGATGCTGTTTGTACGCATATTTCAGATATAGACTTTAGTAAAATAAATCATTATTCAGGAAACTATACTTTTTGGTATGAATCTAGTCAGTTAGCAGCAAGGCAACGTGCCCAACAAAATAAAAAAGCGGAAGATAAAAAGAAAGAATTAGAAGAATTTATAAGACGTTTTTCTGCGAATGTTGCGAAATCGAAACAAGCAACCAGTCGTAAAAAAATGATTGCAAAACTGGATGTTAATCAAATTAAACCTTCAAGTCGTAGATATCCGGCTATTATTTTTGAACGTGAAAGAGAGGCTGGAGACCAAATTTTAAATGTAGAGCATTTATCTAAAACTATTGATGGAGAGGTATTATTTAACGATATTCACTTTAATTTAAATAAAGGAGATAAGGTTGCTTTAATATCTAAGAATTCGAAAGCTGTAACAGCTTTTTATGAAATTTTAAATGGAAATGCAAAAGCTGATTCTGGAAAATTTCAATGGGGTGTAACTACCAATCAATCCTATTTACCATTAGATAATTCAAAATTCTTTAAAGATGCCAATTTGAATTTAGTAGACTGGTTACGTCAATATGCTAAAACCGAAGAAGAGCGTGAAGAAGTTTTTATTAGAGGGTTTTTAGGTAAAATGATTTTTAGTGGTGAAGAAGCACTTAAAAAATGTAATGTGCTTTCAGGTGGTGAAAAAGTTCGATGTATGTTATCTAGAATGATGATGATTAGAGCCAATGTGTTGATGTTGGATGAACCAACAAACCATTTAGACCTAGAGTCAATTCAGGCATTTAATAATTCATTAAGTAATTTTAAAGGAACGGTGTTATTTACAACACATGACCACGAATTTGCACATACAGTTGCCAATAGAGTTATTGAGATTACTCCAAAAGGTGTTATAGATAGGTATTCTACTTTTGATGAGTATTTAGAAAGTGCCAAAATAAAAGAGTTACGAACTAAAATGTATTCATAAAAAAAGGGAGCTTCTTGCTCCCTTTTTTATTTTATTGTCCTTGCATTCTTCGTCTTCTTCCGTATTCTTGAAGTATTTTCCGATTAAATTCGCGTTCTGCTTTTTTAAGTCCAACAATTTTTTTAGCTGAAATTATTTTAGACAATTCTAGAATTAAATTTATTTTATGGTCTGTAATTTCCTGTTCCAGTACAATAAACTTATCAAGAAGTTTTTGGGCCTGGCTATCAGAGATCTTATCAACTCCGCCAGCAAACCGAATTTCTCGTTGCAAACCACTTTCAAGAGCTCTTTTTGCTAAATTGATTTTTCCAGAATATAAATTATAAACTGGCCAAAATTTTTCAGCTTCCTTTGGTGTTAGATTAATAGCATCAGAAATATAAGCTGTTTTTAGCAAGGCTATTTTTTCTCTATTTATTTGTTGCTGTGCAAAAGAGGTATTTGCAGTAAGCATCCAGATGAATAGTAAGAATAGTATTTTTTTCATTTTTGTACGATTTTTTTTAATTGTCATAAATTATTTCTTCTAAATCTTCTTCAAACAGGTATTCCAATACTTCATCATCTGAAATTGTGGCACCATAATTTTCGTCATTTATTTCAATCTCAGGATATAATAATGCAATACTTGAAGCATCAATATCTAAATTTCCACTATCGATCCAGTCTTCGATATCTGAAATTGCTAAAGATTCAAAAGTAATTGAGTTTGTGTTATTATTCAATGTGAAAATTAATAGGAGCGAGGCTGCAATAGCAATAGGAGCTGCAATTCTAACAATCCTATTCCTTAATGAAATTACCTTGGAAGTTTTTATTTTCCCTAAAACAGAGTCTTCTATTGAATTGAAGTAATTATCAGGTAAAACGGAACTTTTAGTTTCTTGTTGAATTGCTTCGGCTTTTAATTTAGTTAGTACAATATCTTCAAGAGATTTAAAATAATTTTCAGGTACTGAATATGCTTCAGTAGTTGTTTTTTTTGGAAGATTAATGGCTTTGAGCTCTGCTAATACAGCATCTTCAACTGTTTCGAAATAATTTTCAGGTATTTTGAAGCCAGTTTTATCAAGTGTTATTTCACTTAATTTAGGTGCTATTTTATGTAGATCTTCTTTTTTCATTCCTATTTGTTAGACTCTTCTCAAATTAGATGGTTTAATGTGATTTTAAGAATGTTTCAATTTTTTTTACCGCATGAAAATAGGATGCTTTCAATGAACCTACCGAGGTGTCTAAAATTTCAGACATGTCTTTATATTTCATTTCATCAAAATACTTCATGTTAAATACTAGCTGTTGTTTTCGTGGTAATGTAACAATTGCTTTTTGTAATAATTGCTGAATCTCATCTCCAGTATAATAATCGTCGTTGTGTAAAGTATCAGCCATTTTATGCTGTAGTTCACTAATATCTACATGTTGTTTTGCTGCTTTTTTATTGATAAAAGTAATTGCTTCATTGGTAGCAATTCGATACATCCAAGAGTATAATTTGCTGTTTTCTTTGAAGGAATTTATATTTTTAAAAACTTTTATAAAGGTATTTTGAAGTACATCATCAGTATCATCATGTGAAAGCACAATTTTACGAATATGCCAATACAAACGCTCTTTATACAATGACATTAGGTTTCGAAATGCCTTTTCTTGCGTATCGGAATTTTTGAGTTGGCTAACAAGTAATTTTTCGTCTATCACTTATAGAATTTTAATTTAGACAACTAAAATTAGTAAAGGTTTAATTGATAACCAAAATTATTTTAGTTTGGCAAATTTTCTTCTGGAATATCCAAATAAGCGTTCTTCTTTTATAATATCTGCAATTCCAGAAGGGAGCATTTCCTCCCAACCAGATTCTCCCTTAGAAATCATTGAAAGTACTGTTCTAGAAAAAATATCTAAAATTTCAGGATCGTAATCTTTAATATCAACGACTTTACCATTGTATTTGAAGAATTTGTACAGCTCTTTCATTCGAGGGTGTACTTTTAGGTTTTCACTAGTTTTAATTTCTCCAGAACGTTGATCTTTAAGAGGGTATAGATATACTTTTAAATCTTTAAAAAATAATTTTCCAAATGCTTCTAAGATTCCACCACTTAAGTTTCTATAATATTTTTCATCAAATATTTGAACAAAATTATAAACTCCCATCGCTAAACCAATGCGTTCTTTGGTAAATTCAGAAAAATATTCAACTAATTTGTAATACTCTTGGTAATCAGTAATCATTACATTTTGCCCTAGAGAACATAGTAATTCAGCTCTTTCTAAAAAATCCCGTTCATCTATTTCTCCTTCAGAAATTAAATTAGTTAGTGTAATTTCAAATATAATTTTGGTGTTTTTTTCGTCTACTTTATTTTCGTTTATAAACATTTGTTCTGCAAGCTTGAACATATCCATGTTTACTTTGGTAACGGGTCTAAAACTACCTCTCAAGGCCAAGATATTTGCTTTGTATAAATGTTTAGCAGGTAATAAATTATTTCCGTCAGGTCCAAACATTACTGCGTTTGTCATTCTGTTTTTTACAAGTAATAAGCTCATTAACCGATTATCTACATAAGAAAAACGAGGCCCTGAGAAATTAATCATATCAATTTCAAGCTGTACTTCATGTAAATTATCATACAACGATTTTAGAAGGTCTTTTGGATTATCATTTAGATAATATGCACCATAAATTAAGTTTACACCAAGTGTACCCAATGTTTCTTGTTGCAATTTAGTATCGGTTTCTTTAAATCGAAGATGTAAAATTATTTCATTATAATCTTCTAATGGATCTAACTGGAATCTCATTCCTACCCAACCATGACCCTTATATTTTTTCACAAAATCAATAGTTGTAACTGTATTAGCATATGAGAAAAATATTTTATTCGGATGTGTTTTTCTACTTAATCTATCTTCTGTAAGCTCAATTTCATGAGAAAGCATCTTTGTCAATCGCTCTTGTGTAACATAGCGACCATCTTGTTCTATTCCGTAAATGGCATCAGAAAAGTCTTTGTCATATGCACTCATTGCTTTAGCAATAGTACCTGAAGCACCACCAGCTCTAAAGAAATTTCGAACAGTTTCCTGACCTGCACCTATTTCGGCAAAAGTGCCATAAATATATTTATTAAGATTAATTTTTAAAGCTTTCGCTTTACTCGAAGGGACATTGTTAATTTCAATATCACCTTTTAAGGTTAATGCCATTATGATTTTTTTAGTTGTGTAAAACTACTAAAATTTGAATGGTTATTTAGTTAAATGCAATAAAAAAAGAGGATGAAAATATATTTCCCACCCTCTTTAAATTATAGTAAATAAATTATTTTACATATTTTTAAGTTCTGAAACTAAGTCAGTTAATGCAGCTTTTGCATCACCAAATAGCATAGAAGTTTTTTGGTTAAAGAATAATTCGTTCTGAATTCCTGCATAACCAGCATTCATACTACGCTTATTTATGATAATATGCTTCGCATTTTCTACATCCAAAATAGGCATACCATAAATTGGACTGGATGGATCATTATGGGCAGCTGGATTTACAACATCATTTGCACCAACTACTAATACAACATCTGTATTAGGGAATTGAGGATTGATATCATCCATTTCAATCAACTTGTCGTAATCTACATTACTTTCAGCTAATAAAACGTTCATATGACCTGGCATACGACCTGCAACTGGGTGAATAGCATAAGATACATCAACACCTTTTTTAGTTAATAGTTGTTCAAGTTCGTGAATTACATGTTGAGCTTGCGCCACAGCTAATCCATATCCTGGTACAATCACTACTTTGCTTGCATAATTCAATAATATTGCTGAATCACTTGCAGTTGTTTTCTTCACTGTTCCACCAGTTTTACTTACTGCAGCTTCTCCAACATCTGAATCTCCACCAAAAGCTCCAAATATAACATTTGCTAGAGATCTGTTCATGGCATCACACATTACAAAAGTTAATATTAACCCTGCCGATCCAACTAAAATACCACCAACTAACATTACCATATTACCGTATAAAATACCAGTAATAGCGGCTGCAATACCTGTTAAGGAGTTTAGAAGAGAAATAACTACAGGCATATCTGCACCACCAATTGGAATTACAAATAAAATACCATATACAAGAGATGCAAATAATAAAATATAAATTAAGAATGCATTGTTTCCACCCATCATAACAATATATGTTGAGAAAGCCAACAGCCCTAAGAACATGATATTATTAAGTAGATTATATTTAGGAAGTCTGATATCTTTCATGGAGCCATTTAATTTAGCCCAAGCAATTAAACTTCCGGTAAAAGTGATACTACCAATAGCAATAGCTGCAATAACAGTTGAAGTTTGCATAGCATCTCCAATTGTATTGCTGTATTCTACTAGTCCAATAAGCATTGCACTTGCACCACCAAAACCATTAAATAACGATACTAATTCTGGCATTTTAGTCATTTCAACTTTAATAGCAATAAACCAACCAATAATGGTTCCTACTAGTAAAGCTGCACCAATTAAAATATAGTTTATAGAAGGTACTTCAAAATCATGTAAAAAGATAGTTCCAATAATAGCTAAAATCATACCTACAGCAGCAATTAAATTTCCTTTTTTAGCTGTTTCTGGGTGACCTAGCATTTTTAAACCGATAACAAAAGTAACGGTTGCAATCAAATAGATAATACTTAATGTTATACTCATTATTTTTTCTTTTTAAACATTTGTAACATACGGTCAGTAACTGCGAAACCACCAACTACATTTATAATTCCTAATACCACGGCAACAAATCCTAAGCCTAATGCTAAATAATCATCAGGTTTGGCTTGTAACATTACTAATAATGCTCCTACAATTACAACCCCACTTAAAGCATTTGCTCCAGACATTAGCGGAGTGTGTAACACAGATGGTACGTTTTTTATTAATTCTACACCAATAAATATCGCTAAAATCAGGATATATATTAATTCTAGATTACTGCTAA
>JQIA01002251.1_pt1 | contig 10347 bp, 8 predicted proteins | sample 811431 | NCBI WGS metagenome assembly JQIA01 (sample SAMN02998118, study PRJNA258478) | marine sediment metagenome | biome: marine; feature: seafloor; material: sediment; isolation source: oil-polluted sediment collected from 3 locations (0.5 km, 0.7 km and 0.9 km)... | place: USA: Gulf of Mexico ... | reverse complement strand
TTCATCACTCATCATGCCATTATAGTTAACACCAGGATCTTTTCTCTCTGCATCTGTGGCTATTTCCTGCATGATTAAGTCTGGCTCTTCTTCCATAGTCAGGTTTTCAGAGCTTACTATGCCTCGTCTTGCATCATCATCTGGTGCATCAAAACCACCGACCTGAACAGGAATCCTGTCACTATGAATTTTCACCAAATCACCACTTTCAATGCCGCGTTTTTTTGCATCTTCGCTGTTCATTTCTATGAAGTTTGCAGGCCATCGCTCACGTATATATGGACGTCGCACCATGTCATCAAAACCAGATTGCCAAAATTCATTAATTCGACCCGTTGTTACCCACAACTCTTCGCCTTTAGGCTTCATGAATTCATAAAAATCAGAAAATATTTCCCAAGGTGTTTTTAGTAAGTTTGCTTTACCTGTACTTGTTTTAAACTCGGTCAGAAATTTATGGTTATTGGTGGTTAAGCCATCTTGCACGCCTGTTAATAATGTTGAGTCATGAAGACGTTTGGTGCCAACCAGTTTTTTGTCTTCATACCTGACTGGAGCCTGTATGCCTTTAGTACCCAGGCTTTTTAAATAATCATGGCCTGTCATCTTCTTTTTATTTTTTGCATACCATACTAATGGCCAATAACTGGTACGGCGTTTTTGCCCAAACCAGGCCGCTTCTTCAAAGATTTCATTGCTGTTTTTCCAGTCAAATCCACTGTAGCCCATTCTTTTTCCAAAATTTGCCACAATCCACCAGTCTGGCTTAGCTTCGCCTGGTGCGTCATTAATTTTTGAGTAAAAACGAATACGGCGCTCGCCATTTGCACGAGAAAAATTATCCTCACCCCATCCAGCTGCAGGCAAGACGATATCAGCAATTTCTGTACCGATGGGCGTAACTGGATAGATGTTTTGATTAACCACCATCATACCGCCACTGTCAGCACGTTTCTTTAATATTTTTATTGCATGTCTGACGCTATTTTTTGTTATCTGATGTTTGTGATTAACTGTCATTTTGTAGAAACTATCACGTAAACGTTCTGATGCTGTCATGGCCTGCAACCATGTTGTGCCTATAACCCAGGCAAATTTTGCCCGCCCATCTTCTACCCAACGATCAACATCAATTGGCTTTTTCTTGCGATTAGGGAACTTTTCTGGGGCTTCTTCGATTGGATAGCGGCCTCCAGGCATCATGCCTCTTTGGTGACCACCGAAGCGTGATATCACTTGTGCAGGGCGATTACCAGCTCCACAAATTAAACCAAGTGATGCATAAGATGCCGTGTTTAAATAATTATTTGACCAATAATTGCCTTTTTCTAAAGCAAAAGAGGTTTTTACACGACTACCATCTGCTTTTGGTTTGGCAATCATTTCAGCTGCCAGTTTTATTTTTTCAACTGGTATTCCTGTGATTTCTGAAGCTCTTTCCATTTCAGAATATTTGTAATTGAGTATCCAGCTTTTATAATCATCAAAACCATCTGCATGAAATACTTCTAAATTTACTTCTGAAATATTATTGATATAACGATCTAAAAATTCTTGATCTTGCCAATCTTTTTCTACAATATATCTGGCTAGTGCCATATGTAAAATGGTATCGGTACCAGGAATAATCTCCAGATAGAGGCCACCATGTTTTTCTCCATATGCAACTCCAGTGGTTTTTCTCGGCACCACTGAAATAACTTTTAAACCATGCTCACGAATACCTCTCATGATCCACTCGGTGAACAAGATTGTTTTCGACTCAAATGGATCTGTACCAGATGCAAATAACACATCACAGTTTTTCCAGTCTTCATAGCAGGCCGAGAATGCATCTATGCCTGCATCACTCAAACCAGGGGTATCAGAACCATGTCCTGTCGGTTGGTCATGTACTGCAAATGCCGGAGTTTGTACATCTCGTAATGCTAGTTTTGTAATAGCATAAGTGTTTTCCCAAAATTGATAAGAGAAAGTCTTTAATGCCCAGGCGCTCTTACCATGTTTTTTGATCACATGCTTTGATACTGATGTCATGATGTCAAAAGCATCATCCCATGAAATACGCTCAAGTTGCCCGTTTACCCGTAACATAGGATACTTGAGACGATCTTTAGTTTCTGTTGTTGGGTTATAACATTTTTTGGCTATTGTGCCACCGCGTATACTGTGGTTTCCTCCTACATTAACCACCTCACTCTCAGAGTCAGCTACGACAACAATATTATGAGGTTTGCCATTAACACTGACTATATTATGCTGATTGGCACTTACCCAACCACCCTGCATCGGGCCAATCGGATAATCTACTCCAAATATGTTTGATTTTGCATCAGATCTTCCATCTTGGCCTACTGGCCATCTATAGACGTTGTATCCACAAGCAACAATACAGTAGTCACAGGCCGTAGTCAGCTTCTCTGCATTTTTCGGCGGTAGTGGCACCTGTTTTGGAACCACGAAGTCCTTTTTAGACATTTTATTTCTCCTCTAAATTGATTTTTTGATTATTTATATAAGATATCATTCAGTTATATTTTTATGCGTTATGACTTGTGTCCATATATCAGCCCCATAATTCCAACTGCATAGATATCATCTCCATCTATTTCTAACATAATTTGTGGCAGAGAGTCTGTCGCATGACCAGAGACCACCATTCCATGACGAGTTAGATCAAATGTAGTTAAATGGAATGGACAGGGACCCAGAACTTTATGTTCTTTTTTATAAGTACCAACCAACGGACCGCCCATATGTGTACATAACTGATTAAAAGCCACGATATCTTCATCAACACCGACTCCTTTACCTGCTTTTTCATTGAGTTTAACCAACACATTTGTTCCATATGGATCATTTTTTGGATATTGGAAATTTATTGCCTCACCTGAATTAACCTCAGATAAGCTTGCAATTCTCTGACGTGGGTATTTCTTCACATTAAACGCAGCAGCGAAACCAGGCATTGTAACCATCGTTACAACTGTTGAACCTGCCAATAAAAATGAGCGTCGGCTTATACATAGTTTGTTTTCTTTATTTGTCATTTCTCTATTGTCCTTTCATATTTACTTCTATATGTTGCCATTATTTACTTGAAACAAAATAATAGCAGCTTGTTTATTTTCATCAACATTGCACGTCTAAATTAATTTAAAATATTTATTTGTACACTTGAATTATGAATACACATGTACTCATATGTATTATATATTCAATATTGCTAATATTACACCTGTTAAAGCTCTTTTTATGTACCTTGGTGTACATGTTGACTTGTACAATTGGGTATTATACATAGCGCATTCATATAATCAATACTTGATAATAAAAAAATTATTTTTATTTATAAAAGGTTTTTTGATATCTGACCGTTATAGCTTCACAAATATCGGCTAATATTTAATATGATTAATTTACAGACATTAGTACGAATAATAATATTTAAAATGAATATCAATCACATAGAGTAGATTCAGACAATCAGAAAGATTAAATGAAATTTATAGATGAAGGTTTTATAATTTTAAAAAAATAGAATATTTTTAATTTTGAGGCATTACAAAAAAATGCCTCATTAGGCTTGTTTTTGAGGATTTTAATCTGTCAAAGTAAATTTTAATATTTAAGCATTAAATACATTTGCAAATAATCCTCAGGGAAATGGTGTTAACTTAGCTAAAATTTACGCTTCCAACTCATCCCATCGCTGATATTTTTTTTCAAGCACTTCCTGAAGTTTATTGTGCTTTTGGGTGATTTGTTTGACGACATGTTTATCTTTTTGATAAAAGTCTGTTTGACTGATACTATCGTTAATTTCTTGTAATTGAGCTTCGAGTTTATCTATTTCTTTTGGTAAGTTATCTAACTCGTACTGATCTTTGAAACTCAACTTGGTTGAGGAGGCACTCGATTTGCTCGCTGCTTTGCCATTATTACTTTTAACTTTATTACTTTCGGTCTTCGCAACTTGTGGCCTTTGTACTAAATAATCCTGGTATCCTCCCACATATTCCTGAATTTTCCCATCTGCTTCGAAAACATAGGTTTGGGTAGCCACATTATCTATAAAGTCTCTATCATGACTTATCAGTAAAACAGTACCAGGAAACTCAAATAACTGTTCCTGCAACAAATCCAGTGTTTCAATATCTAAATCGTTAGTTGGCTCATCTAACACCAATACGTTGGCAGGTCTGGCAAATAAGCGAGCCAACAATAACCTGGAACGCTCTCCCCCTGACAAAACCTTGGCCGGGGCTAAAATTTTATCTGGTCGGAATAGAAATTTTTGTAGATAGGATATAACGTGTGTCGGCTTACCATTTATAATTATTTCATCTGTTCCCTGATTGAGGTTATTAGCCACTGTATCTTCCAAATTAAGGTTACCTTTCAGTTGATCAAAATAGGCTATCTCTAAACCTGTGCCATGTTTAACACTGCCTGTTTGAGATTCCAGTTCTCCCAATAATATATTTACCAGGGTGGTTTTTCCCACTCCATTTTTACCTATGATACCAATTTTATCACCACGCCTAACCTTGGCCGAAAAACCTTTAAACAAAATCTTGTCATCCCAACCATAACTAATATTATGTGCCGTTATTACTTTCTTGCCTGACTTTTCAGCTATGTTCACCTGTGCCTGTGCTGTGCCACTTTGAATGCGTCTTTCACTTCGTTCCTGGCGTAATTTTTTTAGTGACCTTACACGTCCTTCATTACGGGTTCTTCGCGCTTTTATCCCTTGCCTTATCCACACCTCTTCTTTTGCTAATTTTTTATCAAAACGTTCATTCTCCTTATCTTCAGCATTAAGGCGTTCATCCCTTCTTACTAGATATGTTTCGTAGTCACAATCATAGTAATGAATTTTACCTCTATCCAACTCTAGTATACCAGTTGCGATATTTTTTAAGAATGCCCTGTCATGGGTAACAAACAAGACCGCGACATTGAGGTTTCTGACAAATTTTTCTAACCACTCTATGGTTTCTATATCCAGATGGTTGGTTGGCTCATCCAGTAATAATAAATCAGGACTCTGCACCAAAGCTCTAGCCAGAACCACTCTCCTTTTTACACCACCAGATAATTGATTAAATATTTGATCTTTATCCAGATTAAGTTGAGAAATAACTGTCTCTATTGAGTTTATCAGCGTCCAGGAGTCGCTCTCTGTAATTTTTTCGCCAATACTATCAATTGTATCAAGGTTGTTATTTAGTGCATGATGGTATTCTATGATGTCCTGTCCAGCTTCTCCAAGTGCCTTTGCCACCAAGGTATAGACATCACAGTCATTATTATCAATGGGAACATTTTGCTCCATCATTGAGACTTTGACTGTGCCAGGTTTGCGAATTTCCCCATGTTCTAACGGTATTTCACCTGTTAACAATTTCATCAACGAAGACTTTCCTTCACCATTTCTACCGATGAGGCACAGTTTTTGCGATTTTTTGACTGAAAAGTTTATTTCATCAAGAATTGGTTCCGCACCAAAATCCAGTGAAACATTTATTAATGATAATAATGCCACAAATTAAGCCCTTACTGAATGTACACAGTTTCTGTTATTGTTTTTAGCCATATATAATGCTTCATCTGCTCGTCTGATAATATCATCTACTGTTTTGTCTGATGACAGTGACTCTGAGATACCTGAACTGACAGTGTATTTAATATGTGTTAATTGGTGTTTAAAATTTTGTTTTTCAATTTTTAACCTGAAATTTTCCGCCACGGTCATGGCATTTTTTAAACTGGTATTTGGTAATAATATGGCGAACTCTTCTCCACCCCATCTACAAACTTTATCAGCAGAACGGAACGACGTACGCATAAGTTTTGCTAAACTTTTTAGAACCTCATCACCGACCAGATGTCCATGTTCATCATTAACTGCCTTAAAAAAATCTATATCTACGATGACCAATGAAAATGGCATTGAATTTTTTTTGGCATTATGAAATTCATAATTAACATAGCTGGTAAAAGATCGCCTATTTAATATTCCCGTCAACTCATCAGTGTTTGCCTGTAAACTGAGTTCATCCTGTCTAGTTTCATTGTATCTAATCCATTTTGTAACACCTATTGCAAGTAGGCTATAGCCAAATACAAATAGTAATTTTACCGACACTTTTACTACAGATTCCGGGTAGATATAGGCATAATCCAAGGTTAAAATAAATAAACCAAAGAACAAAAAAGAAAAGCCTATGGATGTGTAGTAATAAAAACCGCTTTTATTGGTACTGTTTTTTTGCGTAACAAAGATTAAATAAAATGTTGTACATAATAATATTGAATTGGCCATTAGTTCGAAATAATCAATATTTTCTTTCAGTTGATAGAAGAAAATATTTATCGACAACAAAATTGCCGAACTTATAATAACCAGCAAGAAAACATTAAAATTTTTATCTACATCAATATTTAGTTCAGAAAATTTCATTTATTTATTATAAATCCCAATTCGGTAATTTAACAAAATCTTAATATTAATTTTGTCTACCAGTTCACTTTATCTCTATGTACTGGCATAGTCATACAACGACAGCCTCCGCCACCACGGCTTAATTCTGCACCATCCATTGCCACTGCAATTAATTTGTTACTATCAATACTTATTTTGTCAGTAATAATATCACAGGCTGTAATAATTTCAAATCCTGCAGCATCTAATGCATTAAAAGTTTCCTTATTATGAGCATAACCTATGACCTGACCAGGCGCGAAGGTAAAAAAATTGGCACCACTGGTCCACTGTTCGCGTTCCTGTGCAAATTCTTTATCTCCACCACAGTTGATAAATGTCGCATCAATGCCTAGTTCTCGCATGGCTTTTGGCAACCCTGAATACTCAGTAATTTTTTTAATTTCGCCATTGCTACATCGCATATGATAGCTCTTACATTTATCAGGCCCTGTAATTAGTGGTGAAAACACCATAAATTTATCTACATCCAACATAGTGAAAATCATATCCAGATGTATGGTTGCACGTATTTTAGGCAAAGCAACCACCAGTATATCTAATTTTGATTTGTCTCTGGACATTTCTCTTGCCAGTGTATCTATGGCTTTTGCGGATGTTCTTTCGCTGAAACCAACAATCAATAAATCCTCTTTAATGACCAGAATATCTCCGCCCTCAACTGTCACTTCATCTGATTGCTTTCTGGTACCATCATGATAAAAGTTACTGACACCGAGTAAAGGATGGTGTCTGAAAATATATCTTAGCAATAATGCTTCTGTCAACCTGACCTTATGCGCCATTGAGCCGATTATTATATTTTCATACACACACATAACCGCGTCGCGAGTAAAAAAAGCATTTGGCAATGGCGGTATTGCATGTCGTGAATGATTAATAAATCGCTCTAATGTGTTTTTTTCAAGCAAGGTACCTGCAAAGAATTGTTCGGCTAATACACAGGGGTCAAGTTCATTCAAATCATCTATCAACTCAGGGTGACCATATAAATTACATACGTCTTTTAATACTTGTAATTTTACTTTTTCATCTTTTAAGACATCACATAACAAATCTGAAAACTCATGTACCTTGGCAATTCTCCTCAATACTCCAGTTAGCTGTCTATGTTCATCTAATGCCAAGTCAAGATTCAATATATCATCGTATAAAACTTCTTGAGCTGTGGCTGGAGTCATATTCTCCATTTCATTACCAGGCTGGTGTATGATAACTGTATTTAATTTACCAATTTCTGAATGTACTGATATGTTAGACATATATTACCCCTTATTATTATATTTACTCACAATTGCCATTGCCATTTCTAATGATTGCTCATAATTTAATCTTGGGTCTACTTGTGTTTTATAGGCCTTGACCAGATCCTGTTCATTTAATTCTCTTGCTCCACCCAGACACTCTGTGACATTTTCACCTGTGAGCTCTAGATGTACACCACCCAGAAAGGACTTCTCTGATTGATGTATATCCATTGCTAACTCAACTTCCTTTTTAATGTTTTCAAATTTTCTGGTTTTATAACCATTGGATGTGCTTTCAGTATTTCCATGCATTGGGTCGCAACACCATACCGCACCAATACCTTCTTCTTTTAATATCCTGATCATATTTGGTAAGTTAGCTTCTATATTATTAGCACCAAATCTATGGATTAAGGTGATTTTCCCAGCTTCATTTTCAGGATTTAATGTCTTACATAAGCCAATTAAATGTTTCTTAGATGTCTCTTTCCCTACCTTAATTCCAATTGGATTATTAATACCTCTAAGTAATTCCACATGTGCACTATCTAATTGATTGGTTCTTAAACCAATCCAAGGGAAGTGAGCGCTTAAATTAAACCATCCGTCCTGTCTAGGCACTTCTCTGGTTAATGCTTGTTCGTAATGTAGGTGTAATGCCTCATGAGATGAATAAAAATCAACACGGGATAAATTACCCAATCTTCTGCCAGCAAGAATTTCAGCAAACTCAATCGATTCACTTATCTTCTTCATCATATCCTGATATTCTGTAGATTGGCCAGAATGTTCAATCCATGCCAAATTCCAGTACTCAGGATGTCTTATATCTGCAAAACCTCCATCTATTAGCGCTCTAACAAAGTTCATGGTCATGGCTGATGATGCATGTCCATTTAGCATTCTTGCTGGATCTGGAGTTCTTGATTTTTCATCAAAAGCAATTTTATTAACCAGATCACCTCTATACGATGGCAATGTTACGCCATCAATTGTTTCGCTATCAGATGATCTAGGCTTGGCATACTGTCCTGCAAATCTACCAATTCTGACAATCGGCATTTTTAGTCCATGAATCAATACCAGACTCATTTGTAATAACACCTTTAATCTATTAGAAATGATTGATGAATTACAGTCGCTAAAACTTTCGGCACAATCCCCACCCTGAATTAAAAATCTTTTACCATTTTGAACTTCAGCCAGCTTTTGCTTTAATTTAAATATTTCCCATGACGTCACCAGTGGTGGCATGTTCGAAAGTTTATTGATTGCTTTTTCTAATGTCGCCTGATTTGTATAATTGGCTTGTTGCCTAACTACTTTTGATTTCCAGCTTTCTGGAGACCAGTTTTTTAAATTATTTTTCATTTTTCATCTTTGCCCAAATTATTGTATATATTATAAAACCTATAAAACAGAATAGAGTCCACATTGGCATAGTAAGACCTAAAAATCGCCAACTTATTTCAGCACAAGCACCTGAACCCTGTAATACCTCTTGAAGAATCGATCCCAACGGAAAATTATCTAGCATATAAAATAATCCAGGTCCGCATTCTGGCACTTCATCAGCAGGTAGGTTTTGCAACCAAACATGTCTTGCTGACACTGCCGCACCTAGTACTGAAACCAGAGATATTATAATGGCAAAAAACTTTCTAAAAAAGAATTGTGGCGGTTTAATTACTGTTAATAAAAATAATAGGCCAATAATAAAGAATACCAAACGTTGTACCATACACAGTGGACATGGATCCAGATAGTCCACATACTCCTCATAATACGCATAGGCCAATAACAGAACCGTAGTAAAAAATGGAATAAAGCTATATAGTCTTAATGATTTGACATTCATAATTATGTTACCTAAATATTACACTTAAAAAAAAACCCGGTTAAACCGGGCTTTTTATCATTTATTTTATTTTAACTATCTGAATCAGAGGCCGCGGTTGGGCGAGGTCTATCTACCAATTCTACATAAGCCATTGGTGCATTATCTCCGCTTCGATAACCACATTTTAAGATTCTTAAATACCCACCTGGACGATCCTGGTATCTGGTACCTAGTTTTTCAAATAATTTCTTAACAACATCTTTACGTTCATTTGGCAATCTTGATGCTGCCAAACGTCTGTTTGCGACACTATCTGTTTTTGCAATAGTGATCAATGGTTCTGCTACCATACGTAATTCTTTTGCTTTTGGCAAAGTTGTTTTGATTAATTCGTGTTCAAACAATGAAGCAGCCATGTTTTTAAACATCGCTTTGCGATGACTACTGTTTCTATTGAGTTGCCTACCTGATTTTCTATGACGCATTTTATCTCACCTATTATCCTAGTAAACGCTCTACAGTACGAATTGAAGCTGGTGGCCAATTATCTATACGGACACCAAAGTTCAGACCCATTTCTGCAAGCACTGCTTTTATTTCGTTCAATGATTTTTTACCTAAATTAGGAGTCTTCAACAAGTCAACTTCCGTTCTCTGGATTAAATCACCAATATATTGTATATTTTCTGCTTTTAAGCAATTAGCTGATCTGACAGTCAATTCAAGTTCATCAATTGGTTTAAGCAAAA
>JQIA01002249.1_pt1 | contig 10348 bp, 12 predicted proteins | sample 811431 | NCBI WGS metagenome assembly JQIA01 (sample SAMN02998118, study PRJNA258478) | marine sediment metagenome | biome: marine; feature: seafloor; material: sediment; isolation source: oil-polluted sediment collected from 3 locations (0.5 km, 0.7 km and 0.9 km)... | place: USA: Gulf of Mexico ... | reverse complement strand
GGTGCAAATAACATTGCCGTCGCCCTGTTCAGCTTTCCAGATCTTGCAGAATATGAGAAATACAGAACAAAAATGGTCAATAATCCTGATTGTAAAGCAGCATTTAAGCACGCTGAAGAGACCAGATGCATCATCAGTTATGAAAGAAGTTTTATGAAACCGGTATTTTCTTAAAAAATACGTTCAATCCAATAGTTTTTTTCAGATTTTCAAGGAAAATTTAAAAATGAAGGTCAAGATTTACACAACCGGCGGTACTATTGACAAGGTCTACTTCGATCAGAAGTCAGAATATCAGGTGGGTGATCCACAGGCGGACGGCGTCCTTGAAAGAGCAAATGTTGTGCTGAACTATGAAGTTGAATCGATTCTAAAAAAAGACAGTCTCGACTTTACGAGTGCTGATCGTGAGCTTGTTAGAAAAGTCATTGAATCTTCCAGTGAAAACAGAATTGTCATCACTCATGGTACTGATACAATGGTTGAAACAGCAAAAATCCTTAAGAAGATATCGGATAAAACAATCGTCATGACCGGTTCAATGTACCCGGCTCAGTTCAGAGACAGTGATGCCGTATTTAACATGGGCTGCGCTGTAACGGCAGCTCAAATTCTCGGACCTGGTATCTACATCGTTATGAATGGTAGAATTTTCAACCCGGAGCAAGTCCGAAAAAATGTCGAATTAAACAGATTTGAAGAAACAGGAATATGACAATGAAAAGATGTGGTTGGGTTACAAATGATCCGGAATATATAAAATACCATGACACTGAATGGGGTGTTCCAGTTCATGATGATCTGAAACTGTTTGAAATGCTGCTTCTGGAAGGGGCACAGGCCGGTTTAAGCTGGCTCACTATTCTTAAAAGACGTGAAACATACAGAATCGCATACGATGGTTTCGACCCGGTTAAAATCGTGCAATGGGACAATAAAAAGATTGAAGTACTGTTAAAAGATCCGGGGATTATCAGAAACAAATTGAAGGTGGCATCGGCAATCACTAATGCCAAAGCCTTTTTGGAAGTTATCAATGAATACAACAGTTTTAATGAGTATCTCTGGTCTTTTGTCGGGGGAAAGCCGGTACAGAACAACTGGCAGAATATAAGTCAGGTACCGGTCACAACCCCGGAGTCCGACAAAATGAGCAAAGACTTAAAAAAAAGGGGCTTCAAGTTTATTGGCTCAACGATATGTTACGCATTTATGCAGGCTGTAGGGATGGTTAACGATCATACGACAGATTGTTTCAGGCACCCTGATCAGCAAAGGAACTCGTAACCAGTAACTCTTCTTGAGTTTCAAGGATAACTAACTAAAATTCCAGAAATTTATATTAAAGAGTAATGGTTTATTTCGATCTTTTTACTTTTTATAATGTTAGGCTGACTTTAGTCACGTTAAAGACAAACAGCTTTTTTAAAGGCAGATCAGGAATTTTATGCCACCATGCCGTATCCGTTACCAGACAATAGAGTTTAATGAAGTAGATATTCATGTACGAACATTAAAAGACAAGCTGCAATTCCTTGATGTTGATGGTGTTGCAGAAAAATTAGGCATTTCATCAGCAACGTGGCCTATCTTCGGAGTTATATGGGATTCCAGCCTGATTCTGGCACACTTTATATTTGATTTTGAAATTCTGGGCAAAAGAATTTTGGAGGTTGGCTGCGGTATTGGTTTATCAAGCCTGGTATTGAATCATCGCCTTGCGGACATCACCGCTACAGATTATCACCCTGAAGTCAGGGGCTTCCTTTTAGAAAACACCAGACTGAATAAAGCTAAAGAGATACCTTTTATTCGTACCGGCTGGGATGATGACGAAAGTGCTCTTGGAAAATTTGACCTCATCATCGGCAGTGACCTCTTATACGAGAGTGATCATGCTGAGATGTTATCCAAATTTATTGATCAACATGCTGCACCCATTTGTGAGGTAATAATCGTTGACCCAGGCCGGGGAAATCATGCAAAGTTCAGTAAAAAGATGGTCACGCGGGGTTATTCTCACAGTCAGAGCAAACCTGACGATAACGATTATCTTTCAAAACCATTTCGAGGACAACTTCTCCGTTACAACCGCTGATTCTTTTTTCGGCCTGTGATTATTGAATATAACTAAAATGATTGGGTTGTATTAGACAGCATAGCATCATCACTATTTTTCTAAAAAAATAAAATCTGCATCAACGGTTGAAATAACGATATTAGGGTGTTAGAAGGAAAAACAGTTCTCCTTTTCTATCTTAGAATAAAATATGGTAAAAAAGTTATGATACATAAAATCAAATTAATTATCGCTTTTACTCTTATGATCTGCACCTGCCTGCCCCTCGGAAGTTGTCAAAAAAAGGCTCTCCTTCCCTTTAACTCCAATCAAAATAATATGCATAAGATTGAGGTCGAGAAACCCGCTAACATAAAACCTGAAGCTCAAACTACAGGTAAAGACTATCTAATCCCGATTGCTGAAATTGAGCTTAATGATCCGGGGTCGTGGGTTTTGTTTATCGCTTTTATCTGGCCACTACCTTTTCTGATAGCAAAGCAGAAGATATGCACCTCGTTGATCAGGCAACGAATATACAGAGTAGTTGAATTGTGCCTGTCACTCTTATCAGCATTTATCATCTATTCATTTGTTTTTAACCTTTTCTACAAACCGATGTTTTTTGGTTATATTGCCTTTTTACTAATAATTACCTACAACCTGTTAACTGTATCTGAAATTGTAAAACCTAAAGCGATGGAATGATTCAGTGCTTGGGGAAAATTACATTGCTGCTTTTATTAAAGTAATGCAAAAAAATTCATTATAAGTAACTGAAGATAACTTAAATCCGAATTATGATAACATCTAAAACAAAACTCACCATTGCTGCCTATAACAAAAATGCTGAAAACTACACGTCGAAGTTTGAAAATTTTGCGGTATACAAAAAGAAAATTACTGAGTTCCAAAAGAAGTTTGTCCCTAAAGGGGCAAACATTCTTGATTTGGGTTGTGGACCCGGTCAGAATATACAGATAATGCGGATAGCAGACCCTGGTTGTACCTGCACCGGAATCGACCTCTCCTCTGAATTCATTCATATTGCAAAACAACAAAACCCAGGAACAATATTGATTGAAAAAGATCTTCGCAATTTCAGGGCAGATAGAAAATTTGATATTATTATAGCTTCTTTTTGTATTGTTCACCTGACTAATGATGAAACCAAGACTTTGATAAAAGAAATTTCAAAAAGCCTTACTGAAAAAGGTCACCTCTATTTAAGTTTTATGGAGGGCAGCAAATCAGGATTTGAAATAACAAGTTTTTCTAAAGAGGAAATCTACTTCAACTATTATTCAGAAAACGATATCGTTCACATACTGAAAAAATTCAATCTAAAACCGCTCGAGATAAATAGAGAAGATTATCAGGAGAAAGACGGTTCAATCACAACTGATATATTTATTTTTGCATCAAAGATACTAAAAAAGAGAGTTTAAATGATAGACGTTTACCTATTTGACTGGGGTGATACGCTGATGGTCGATTTTCCGGGTGTAACTGGAAAAATGTGTGACTGGAAAAATGTTAAAGCCGTAGAAGGTGCTGAAGAAACCTTAAAGCATTTATCAGAAAAAGCTCAAATTTATATTGCAACAGGAGCGATAGAATCTTCTGAGGCAGACATTAAAAAGGCTTTTAACCGTGTAGGCCTTGATAGTTATATAGCCGGTTACTTCTGCAAAGACAATCTCGGTTGTAAAAAAGGTCATCCTGATTTTTTACCAACGATTCTTGAACAATTAGGTAAAAAACCCGATCAGGTAACAATGGTGGGGGACAGCCTGAAAAGTGACATTGAACCCGCACAGAAAATAGGTATAAAGACAATCTGGTTCAATGAGAATCAAACGGCAGATGGCCAGGCAACTGTTCGTACAATCGCAACATTAAAGGAGCTGTGTCTCTAAACGTTCACTCAACTGGCAGAATACCAATGACTCTATTTACATTAACAAGTCTCGCCATCGCAGTATTTTTATTGGCAGCAAGTCCGGGCCCAGGTGTATTTGCGGTTCTTGCAAGATCTGTAGCCTCGGGGTTTAAACCCGCCGTTATAATGATAACAGGAATAGTGACCGGGGATATCATTTATCTGATGTGCGCCGTTTTCGGTATGTCACTTGCTGCACAGGCAATGGGAGAGTTATTTATCATCATAAAAATTTGTGGGGGTGCTTACCTCTTCTGGCTTGGTTTCAAAATTTGGGTATCTCATCCATCGGAAGTGACAGCAAACCTCCGTCATAAAACACTCTCCTGTCCGGGGTATTTTTTCAGCGGCCTTCTCATCACTTTATCCAACCCAAAAGTCATATTGTTTTACTGTGGTTTCCTGCCGGCATTTATAAATCTGAACACTTTGCAAACAATTGATATTCTTTTAATATCCAGTGTCGTTTCTGTCGTATTAAGTGTTGTTTTAATGATATACGCTTTCATTGCCGCTCGTGCCGGTCAATTCTTTTCGGATCAAAAATTTTCAAAAACAATAAACCGATTTGCAGGTGGTATAATGATGGCGGCAGGGATTGCAGTTGCTGGAAAAACATATTTACTATAACTTTGTCCAAACCGAATCAAATATAAGTGAAGAACGAAGGAGACGTGAGAAATGAACCCACATAACAAAATCAATTATATCGAGATACCGGCCAAAAGCATTGAATTATCAAAAAACTTTTTCTCTGAAGTTTTTGAATGGTCTTTTACGGATTACGGTCCGGATTACAGTAGCTTCACCAACGAAGGGATCGATGGTGGTTTCTTTAAATCTGATTTAATCGTTTCAACAGAAACCGGCAGTGCCTTAATCGTCCTGTACAGCAATGACCTTAAATCAACACAATTAAATGTAGAAAAAGCGGGTGGGAGTGTTATAAAACCAATATTTTCTTTTCCGGGTGGCAAGAGGTTTCATTTCACTGATCCTAATGGAAATGAATACGCAGTCTGGTCTGAGTAAATCAGCTCTGTTGGCAAATAACTTCAATATACGGAGATCTCATGAATAAAAAAATTATTGGATTCTTACTGGTATCGATACTCCTATTTGCCTGTAGTGTTAAGGCACTTCAAATTGTAAAACTCGACGAGTCGTCAGGTTTCAGTGTCGAAACAATATTCATCGAAGAAACGACAACAAATGTATACATTCTCAGTAATGCAAAAAAAGAGTGTATTCTTATTGATCCGGCGATTAGCACAAAACAGATTGCTAAAACGCTGACGAACAACAATTATAAGCCTAAAGCCATTTTTCTCACCCATAATCACTGGGATCACAGTACGGGTATTATCGAGTTAAGCAAAATCCTGAAAATTCCGGTTATCACAAACAATCATCAGATCGAAATGGGGAAAAGCCCCCTTGGAAAACCGCTAACAGGTCGTAATTTAATCGAAGTTTCTAACAGACAGATCATTAAATATGCAGATATGGACATCAATATTATATTCACAGCTGGGCACTCTACGGGTTCAATGTGCTTTTATCATGAAGCTTCAGATTTCTTATTTTCAGGAGATACGTTGTTTAAAGAGAGTATTGGAAGAACTGATTTCCCCGGTTCTGAAAAAGAAAAGATTATTCCCTCTGTCATGACTGTTTTGAATACTGTTAAAGAAGATACAAATATCTATCCGGGGCACGGTGGCAAGACCACGAAAAAACATGAACTGATGTATAATCCATTTTTAATGTAAGTTTGCACGCAATGTAAAAAACTTTTGAATGATAATATCAGAAGCTAAGAAATATAATTATTGTGAAAGAAGTATCGGAAAATCCTGGCCCCGCCCGTAAATACTGGGGTATTGCGCACTGCCACGATGTTTTTCGGTTAACCCCGGTACTTTATCTTCTATAAATGCGGAAAGCTCCCGAACGGTTATCTTTCCGTCTTTCGGACTGCCATCCGCTTCACCCTGAAGGCCTTTTAAAACAGCATAGGTGAAGGCACCATGTTTTAAACTGGCGAATTCCGTTGCAAACTGCTCGGATTGTGTCGCTGCCAGAAGGTAAAGCCCGCTCGAGCGGCTAAGTTGCTTCAGAGCCTTTTCCTCAACAGCCCCGCGCATGGCAAAGGTTTGCTCAAAACCACCCGCCTGGCAGGCATCCATGATCAGCATCTGTTTTCTTGCTTTGATCTTTTTTGAATATCCGGTAAGTTGTTCGGCGGATATCCCGTTTGCCCAGATATGTTTTTCCCTGTAAAGGGAAGTAACTTCATGTGGCGCTATATAAAAATGAGGTTTCCCTTTTTTATTATCGACCATTACACCGTGGCCTGCATAATAGAGCACAAAAACATCTTTCGGTCTGGCCGACTTAACAACGGCTTCGAACGCACGGCGAATATTGTTTTTTGTTGCTTTTTCGTCATAAATTTCAGTTATATGAATGGTTTCAAAGAGTTTTTTGGACTTATTTTTGAAAAGATTGCTAATCGCTTCAGCATCTGCCCTGCCGTAATTCAGATTGTATCGGGTGTTCTTATATTTGTTGATGCCTACAATCACAAGGTAGGCATCCGGTTTTTCAAGATCGGGATTCCTGTACAAAAGGGTAGCTTCAAACGGTCTTGATTCCGTATTGGTCCGGCTCTTTGCAACAGCCATAAAGGTATTTTTCCCATCAAGTAATGTGACTTGAAAGGTGACAATTTCTGATTTACTGTCAGTCTTTCTGACTTTTTTGAGACCGCGCTGTTTTCCCTCAACAGGTTTTCCGTTGTGGAACAGGGTAATATCTTTGATGCCTCCACCATTATCTTTGACTTTCAGGACAACCTCGATGGTTCCCTTCGGGCTGATTTTATCTCCTTCCGGGCCGTAAGTCATCTCTTTTGGCGAAATAATTTCAACAGTTGGCGGCGGAGAAGCCATGATGGTATCTATTGTTTTTTTAGCGAATGCTGCCGGTTCACCACCGGTTTTAAGTGACTGAGCCAGTAGCCCGGGTGTGTAAAATTCGTCGAACAGCTGATCCAGCTCAAGGACGTTGAGCCCTTTAACAAAGTGAACCCCTTCAAATCCTGGTGATTTATCAAAATGCCCGGAAGGCGATACAACAAGCCATTCTTTATTCTCTTTTGCGTTCTTCTGTTTGCTTTCCATTTTGAAGCAGATAAGTTCTCCTGTCTTCACATTCCAGTAGCGGGTCGTCGCGTCATCACCAGTCGATATGGCAAGTCTACCGTTATCAGTAAACTTTAAAGTATTAACACTGCCGTTATGGCCGCCAAATGTCCGGACAAACTTATTTGTATAGGCATTCCACAGCCCGATACCGCCGGGAATTCCATAGTAATTAGCGCCAATGATATATTTACCGTCTGGCGAAAAATCGAAAATATCTGCACTACAGGTACTAAAATCCGAAATCGTTCGATTGCTAATATCTATTTTTTTCATTCCTCTATGAGAAGCAACAAATAGATATTTCCCATTTTTTGAAAATTCTAACTGGCCAACCAAGGGTATTTTTGCAGATAGAACAAATTTACCATCCCTGCGTATTTCTACATAATGTTTAGAATATGCCCCCTTTGTAAAACTTTTTGCCCTTAAAGGTCGGTTGCTGGAGTCATACCCAAAAGCCGTTCTGCTGACCAGTTCGCTTTTGGTGGTTCCGGCCGAGCTGTTTTTAAATTTTAAATCTAATTTTTTATTGTGAATATCCCAGAGTATAATTCCACGATCTACAATAGCGACCTGTTTCCCGTCGGGGGAAATATCGAATTCATCACACGATTCATCGCTGATAACCTTTAATGCCCCGTTTGCCAGATTCATTATAGATATATTATCATCACCTATAAAAAGAGAACGCCCGTCGGGGGAAAATTTAACTCTGGGAGTAAAACCAACATTTTTTTGAGAAAAGACCTTTGCCCCTGTTTTAAGATTCCACACATTGACTTTGCCGTCCTGAAAACTTCCGATGATGGTTTTGTGACCTCGAAAGCCTCCGGCGGCAAGCTGACTGTCCGGGGAAAAAGCGACACTTTCCACATGGCCAGCCCCGGCCATAGTGCTTAAGAGTATTCCCGTCTGTGCATCCCAGAGTTTCATAGAGCTCCTGAAATCATCGCCTGACAGAATCAGTTTCCCGTTTGGGGAGAATTTAACTCTGCCTATGGCAGCTATATTCTCTTTCATAGAAAGTACTTCTTTACCGCTGGCAATGTCGATAACTCTTAAAGGGTAATAACTTACGCGGACATTTCCAGAAATAGACGCGAACCCTCCGGCGACGATACTCTTCCCATCAGGTGAATAATCAACACATTTTGCTTTAATATACCCATAGCCTTTTTTGTCTTTGGCCGCATGTGTGGGGTCAAGAGAAAAGGATTTCAGGACGGTACCGGTTATGATATCCCATATTTTTAATGAACCATCCTGGCCCGCGGTTGCTATGTATTTTCCATCTGGTGAAAAAGAAGCATCATTAATTTCCTTTTCCTTACCAAAGTCGACTTTGTTTTCGAGGTTATGGAGAAGATTTCCGCTTTTAACATCCCATATTTTTATAAGACCATCCTCTGAACAGGTTGCTATAAGACTGCCGTCCGGCGAGTATTTTAGACCCGTCACACCGGAACTGTAGTTCCCGCTATGTTGTTTCTGAATGACAATTTCCGTTGTTGTATTTTTATGCAGGGCAGCTGTCTGTTTTTTAAAAACATCTGTCAGTTTAATTTGTTCAGGCCGAAGGTAATGATCAGCCACCGGAAAAGGCCTCACGAATAGTGAACAGCCTGTTAATGTTGTAATTAACAACACAAGAACAATTGATTTTATATACTTCATACGCCTTACTCCTTAAAAGTCAGGTGGAAAAATATCATATCCAACCAAAACACCTTTTACCGAGCATTAAGTTGAAATAATTAACTGCTTTTATCACTTAACGATGTATCCGTATAGTCAATTTAAAATAGTCTATATGGTAGAAGATCAGAAAATAAAAACAAATCCCACAGCCTCACCCTGGCGTTTATTTATTTCCATCCTTCGTAATAAAAAAAGGAACCATCACCATCCATTATGATCTCGAAATAATATTATCAAAAACCGTTAATATCAACGATATCCCCAAAGCACTATTCTTAAATCATTAACCCCCTCACACCTTTTTTTAACCAATTAATTTCTTTTTAATGACGGCACCAAGAATTTTAACATAGGCGAATGGCCATAGGAAAAAATGTCGCCAATCAGCAGCATTTCCCTGAAACACAAAATTTCTTGTCATCTGCCATAGTGCACCAGAGCCGGGAATGATTAATTTTCTACCTTTCTTTAAGTTGAGTGTATGTGTCCGGTCTTCTTTTTGTTTATTCAAAAAATCAAGAATCTCTGTCAGCTGCGTCCGGGTGGCTGTGCCTCCCACCGACATAAAGCAGATCATACCGTCAAAATCAACGATTACCACTGCAGGCACAGCAACCCCACCATGTTCAAACGGGTTCAAAAAACCCCACGCTTTTAGCATCTTTCGTTCAGGGTCACATAAAAGCTCAAAGGGGAGGTTCATATCCTGTTTTAGTGCAAGTGCCTGACCGGGGTAATCCGTCGATAAACCATACACATCTGTGTTAAGCTCATCAAAATGGTGGTTGATTTCTTTTATTTCAGCCAACTGACTGATACAAAAGGGTCACCAGTGCCCCCTGTAAAATACAATCAAACTGTTTCTATCACTTCCTTCTTTATCACTAAGGTTGAACGTATTCCCTGATGAATCGAATACTTTCATTTCCGGGGCTTTTTCACCGGCCTTTGGTCGTATAGATGTCATATGGCACCTCATTGTTCTTTAGTTTTGAAGGCTCTTTGATGTATGAAACTATCAAAATATATCTTTTATTTTAATATAGTTACAACATAACCTGTTCAGCCTTTGTGTCAATAAATATGATTGGGCATCATAAAAGTCTTCATTGAACGGGTTAGAACAAAGCTTCATTTTAAATGAAAATTCTCATTGAAAAATCCTCCCAGGGTCTTGATTCGTATTTAGTAGCGTAGTACTTAACAATAACTTGTTTGACTTTTTTCTCAACACTAAATAGAATTGTTCTCGTAAACATTCAAAAAGCCTTCGATTTATATTTAACGGCCTTGAAAAAACGAGATTCGCTGCATTGTAAGAACAATCAAAACACATTATTAGGTGTCTCTACAGGAAGTGTTAGTTTTTTAATTAGTGTCCATCCATAAATAGAGGATTGTTAATAGTCTCTGCAAGTAATTTTTAAGTTTTAGCTTAAA
>JQIA01002248.1_pt1 | contig 10349 bp, 8 predicted proteins | sample 811431 | NCBI WGS metagenome assembly JQIA01 (sample SAMN02998118, study PRJNA258478) | marine sediment metagenome | biome: marine; feature: seafloor; material: sediment; isolation source: oil-polluted sediment collected from 3 locations (0.5 km, 0.7 km and 0.9 km)... | place: USA: Gulf of Mexico ... | reverse complement strand
GTTATAAAGAACTACGTGACATTATTGCTATTTTGGGTATGGATGAATTATCAGAAGAAGATAAATTATCTGTTGCTCGTGCACGTAAAATCCAACGTTTCTTATCACAACCATTCTTCGTTGCTGAAGTGTTTACAGGTTCTCCTGGTAAATATGTGTCACTTAAAGATACTATTATTGGCTTTAAAGGCATTATTAATGGTGAGTTTGATCATATTCCTGAGCAGTCTTTCTACATGGCAGGAACCATTGACGAAGTGATTGAAAGAGCAGCAAAAGCAGCAGCTTAATTGAAGGTACTGACATGAGCATGACAATACACGTAGATATAGTAAGTGCAGAAGAAGAAATTTATTCTGGCCTTGCTGAAATGGTCTTTGCACCAGGTATTTTAGGTGAGCTGGGTATTGCACCACGCCATGCCCCATTAGTATCTCAGCTGAAGCCCGGTGAAGTCCGTGTTAAAACGGACAAAGAAGAGCTAGCGTTCTTTATCTCTGGTGGTATTCTTGAAGTACAACCACATTTAGTGACGGTACTGAGTGATACAGCGATAAGAGCGGCAGATCTTGATGAAGCTAAAGCACTAGAAGCGAAGAAACGTGCTGAAGAAGCCTTAGCTGATAAGGCCGCTGATATTGATTACGCAAAAGCCCAAGCAGAACTTGCTGAAGCAGCTGCTCAATTAAGTGCGATTAGCCGTTTGAGAAAACTACGCTAGATCGATACCGAAGTAAAAAAGAAAGCCCACCCTTTGGTGGGTTTTTTTTTAGCTGTTAAACTATAAGCTATTAAAAATAGAATGGATTTTATGACGATTAAAACGGTTATTCTCGCGGCTGGTAAAGGTTCCAGAATGAAATCAAAGCTGCCAAAGGTTTTACACAAATTAGCCGCTAAACCTATGCTGCAATGGGTGGCTGAATCAGTAGCGGATTTAAATAGTGATCTTATCGTTGTATATGGCCATGGTGGCGAGAGAGTCAAACAGTCGTTAACTAGTTTCGAGGTGAATTGGGTTGAGCAAGTTGAGCAGTTAGGAACAGGTCACGCTGTACAGCAAGCTACGCCATACATCTCGAAAGAAGAGACCGTATTGGTTTTATACGGAGACGTCCCTCTTATCAAACCATCGACATTAAAAGCGATGGTAGAAACCTGTAACAAGCAAACAATGTCCTTATTAACGGTTAAGTTGGATAACCCAATTGGTTACGGACGAATTGTACGAGAAGATGAACTGGTTACTAAAATTGTTGAGCAAAAAGATGCTACTGAGGATCAGCTAATAATAAATGAAGTTAACACAGGAATACTTGCTGTTAATGGTGGTTTATTAATGAGCTGGTTAGCGGCATTGAAAAACAATAATGCTCAAGGTGAATACTATTTAACAGATATTATCGAAATGGCTGTTAATGATGGAATAGCAATAGAAACAATTCAGCCAAATAATGAATACGAAGTTCAAGGGGTAAACTCCACCGCACAACTTAATGAATTAGAGCGTTATCAGCAGCGTGTTTATGCAGATTATTTTATGCAGCAAGGTGTTACCCTAGGGGATGCTAATCGCTTTGATGTTCGAGGTGAGATTCAAAAATTGGGTAGCGATATATTTATTGATTGCAATGTTGTGCTGGAAGGAACTATTAGTATTGGCTCAGATGTAACGATTGAACCCAACTGTGTTATTCGTAATGCCATCATTGAAGATAATGTCACGATAAAGGCAAACAGTGTTTTAGACGATTGTATTATTGGATCTAATAGCGATGTTGGTCCTTTTGCAAGAATTCGTCCGGGCACAAAATTGGGTTCTGATACAAAAGTTGGCAACTTCGTAGAGATTAAAAAAACTAACCTAGGCGATGGTTCAAAAGTGAGTCATTTAAGCTACATAGGCGATGCTGAGATAGGTAAAGACGTTAATATAGGTGCTGGTACAATCACCTGTAATTACGACGGGGTTAATAAATACACAACAACGATTGAAGATGGTGCTTTTATTGGGTCAGATACTCAATTAGTTGCCCCTGTAAGGGTAGGCAAGGATGCAACAATTGCCGCAGGTACAACGCTGACTAAAGATGCCCCTGAGGGTGTCTTAACACTGTCTAGAGCAAAGCAAGTGACATTTAAAAACTGGAAAAGAACCAGCAAGGAATAATATGTGTGGAATAGTTGGTGCGTTAGCTAAAAGAGACATTACCCAAGTTCTAATCCAAGGGTTACAACGTCTTGAATATCGAGGTTATGATTCAGCAGGGGTTGCTATTATTGATGATAATGGTGATATTCAATCAAGAAAAACCCAAGGTAAAGTAAAAAACCTCGAATTGCGGATAGATGCCGAACCGTTGTCGGGTCGCTGTGGAATTTCTCATACGCGCTGGGCAACACACGGTGTTCCTTCCGAAGCCAATGCGCACCCCCATGTTTGCAATAACGAGATTGCGTTAGTACATAACGGAATTATCGAAAACCATGAATTACTGCGTAAACAGCAACTAGAACAAGGCCATGAGTTTAGTTCAGAAACAGATACTGAAGTCATAGTTCATGCAGTCTACGATAACTGGAAAGAATCAAAAGACCTGCTTAATGCGGTACAGCAAACGATTAAAACCCTAGAAGGGGCGTATGCCTTAGGTGTTGTTGAAAAGGCTAATAGCCAGCGTATTATTGCAGCAAGAAAAGGAAGTCCACTGGTTATTGGTATTGCTGAGGAGGAATACTTTATTGCCTCTGATGTTTTTGCTTTACTGGGCGAAGCCTCCCAGTTTATCTATTTAGAAGACGGTGATATTGCAGATATCAGTCTCGATGGACTGGTAATTTACGATGAGTCTGGGCAGCAAGTAACACGCGCTATTAATGAAACAGAGTTAAAAGCCGATAATATTGGCCTAGGCCGCTATAAGCATTACATGCAAAAAGAAATCTTTGAGCAAGCGGCTGTTATAAGAAATACCTTTAATGGACGAATTGGTGACTGCCGCTTACTAGAAAGCTGTTTTGGTGAAGAAGCCAATGAGGCATTTAAGTCGATCAAGGAAATACAAATTGTCGCCTGTGGAACAAGCTTTCATGCCGGCTTAGTGGCAAAGTATTGGTTTGAATCTATCGCTGGAATACCTTGCCATATTGAAGTGGCAAGCGAGTTTAGGTATCGTCCACATATTGTTAATAAAAAAACCTTATTTGTGACTATTTCACAATCGGGTGAAACAGCGGACACATTGGCAGCCTTACAAGCATCGGCAGAACTCGGTTATGCACATACGCTATCAATTTGTAATGTGCCAGAAAGCTCACTCGTTAGACTATCTGAATGGTATTTGATGACCAATGCGGGCCCTGAAATTGGTGTTGCTTCAACTAAAGCTTTCACCACACAATTAGTCGCGTTGCTACTGCTGGTTTTAGCAATAGGGCGACATAATAAAATAGATGCAAGTACCGAAAGCAAAATTATTCGTCAGTTAGAAACCTTGCCAGAAAAAGTGGCTGAAGTTTTGCGTTTAGATAAGAAAATTCAGGCTATTGCGCAAGAGTTCGAAGACAAACATAACGCATTATTCTTAGGGCGTGGAGAGCAGTACCCTGTTGCAATGGAAGGGGCGCTTAAACTAAAAGAAATATCTTATATACACGCAGAAGCATATCCAGCGGGTGAACTTAAACACGGCCCACTGGCTTTGGTGGATGAGAATATGCCGATCGTTGCCGTTGCACCGAATAATGACTTACTTGAAAAACTAAAATCAAACCTACAAGAAGTACAGGCACGTGGTGGGAAGCTTTATGTATTTGCAGATAAACACGCTGCTTTTGAAGAAACAGAAGGCCTGACCATTATTCGTGTATCAGAAATAGAGGATGTTATTGCACCGATTATTTACACCATTCCGTTACAGCTACTGTCTTATCACGTAGCAGTTATTAAGGGTACAGATGTTGATCAACCAAGAAATTTAGCAAAATCGGTTACAGTGGAATAGGGATTTGTTTTTGTTTTGAAACAAAAAAATGATGGGGGGCTTTGCTTTAATTACAGTTAGAAACTCTAGTTTTCATCAGCTAAAAACTAGAGTTTCTAACGAGTAAATTGAGCGGTGTTTTACTTGCTCGCTTTTATCATGATAAAAAGCTCATCTTTTAAGGTGAGTCTTTTTTTCTTTTGCCCAAGCAGGTAATCGTCTGATGTTGTTTCTGTACCGCCTTCTATTTGAATAATTTTATGGTCAATTTCATGGTATTCATCAAACAGTTTGGCAAAGTGGCGGTTGTTCATTTTTAAATCGTGAATTTCTTCTCTATATTCAGGTAATTCGTTTATAAGGTTGTGTTTCTCTCCGAACATTTATTTCTCCTAGTGGCTACAATTAATACATTTGATGGTGTAAAGAATGGCATTTAACCGTTTCTCGTTAATAGGTTGCTTACAATTGGCACAGACTCCGTAAGTACCGTTATTTAATCTCTGCAACGCGTCGGCTATTTCCAATAACTCTTCGTTGGCTTCACGTAGAAGCTCGGTTAAAACAGCTTCATTTTCCATTTCAACGGCACGTTCTCCTGAGTCGGGGTCTCTACCGGAACGGAAGTCTTTATTGATGGACTGAACTCGCTGATTAAGTTCATCACGTTTTTAAACTAAAATAGTTTCAGTGTTAGAACAACTCATGACGCAGCTCCTTTAATTCGTACTTATAGTGTAGAAAAAGGTGGGAATAAGGTATTGATTTAGATCAATTAATGCTTATTAAATAGGGGCTGTATGAGTCAGTATTAAGTGTTGTTAAAAGGTTTGTAATGCCTTGCTAGGTATCACCTGGTATAAGACGTGAGTTATAATTCTGGCTAATAATATATTAGTGAGAAATAACCATGCCTGATTACCGTTCTAAAACCTCTACTTTTGGCCGCAATATGGCGGGCGCTCGATCATTATGGCGAGCAACTGGAATGACTGATGATGATTTTGGTAAGCCGATTATCGCCGTTGTTAATTCGTTTACTCAGTTTGTACCCGGGCATGTTCACCTTAAGGACTTGGGGCAAATGGTTGCGCGAGAAATTGAGCAAGCAGGGGGTGTGGCTAAAGAGTTTAATACGATAGCGATTGATGACGGTATTGCGATGGGCCATGACGGAATGCTGTATAGCTTACCGAGTAGGGATATTATTGCTGATTCAGTTGAATATATGGTTAATGCGCATTGTGCAGATGCGATGGTGTGTATTTCTAATTGCGACAAGATTACCCCAGGAATGTTAATGGCGGCGATGCGGCTAAATATTCCGGTTGTTTTTGTCTCTGGTGGGCCGATGGAAGCGGGTAAAACCAAGCTTTCTGAGCATAAACTGGATTTGGTTGATGCGATGGTGATTGCTGTTGATGAGAATGCCAGTGATGAGAAGGTTGCGGAATTCGAACGTTCGGCTTGTCCGACCTGTGGTTCTTGCTCAGGTATGTTTACTGCCAACTCAATGAACTGCTTAACTGAAGCATTGGGCTTGTCATTACCGGGTAATGGCTCATTATTGGCAACACATGCGGATCGTAAAGAGCTATTTTTAGAAGCAGGGCGTAGAATTGTTGATATTACCAAGCGCTATTATGAGCAGGATGATGAGAGTGTTTTACCTCGTAAAGTGGCTTGTTTTAAAGCGTTTGAAAATGCCATGAGCCTTGATATAGCCATGGGTGGTTCAACGAATACTATTCTGCATTTGCTAGCGATTGCGCAGGAAGGCGAGATTGATTTCGATATGCGTGATATTGATCGTTTATCACGCCAAGTTCCACAATTGTGTAAGGTTGCACCGAATACGCCTTTGTACCATATGGAAGATGTGCACCGTGCCGGTGGCATTATGGCTATTTTGGGCGAGTTAAATCGAGCGGGTAAATTACACGCTGATTTGCCGACGGTGCACAGCGCGACGATGCAGCAAGCCCTTGATCAATGGGATATTGTGAAAACGGATAGCGATGCGGTGAAGAATTTTTATAAAGCAGGCCCTGCGGGTATTCCAACACAGCAAGCGTTTAGCCAAGATTGCCGCTGGGAGACCTTGGATGATGACCGTGAAGCAGGCTGTATTCGTTCATTGGAGCACGCGTTTTCAACAGAAGGTGGTTTGGCTGTTTTATATGGCAATATTGCTGCTGATGGTTGTGTGGTGAAAACGTCTGGCGTGGATGAGTCTATTTTGGTGTTTGAAGGTCCCGCGCATATTTGTGAATCACAGGACGATGCCGTTTTAGATATTCTAAATAACAAAGTGAAAGCGGGCGATGTTGTTATTGTGCGCTATGAAGGCCCACGTGGTGGCCCGGGTATGCAGGAAATGCTATACCCAACCAGCTACATTAAATCAAAGGGCTTAGGCAAGGCTTGCGCCTTATTAACTGATGGTCGTTTCTCAGGTGGAACAAGTGGTTTGTCAATTGGACATGTGAGCCCTGAAGCTGCTGCTGGCGGTGCTATTGGTCTTGTTGAGCAAGGTGACTTAATTAAAATTGATATTCCAAATCGGAGTATGGATGTGTTGCTTTCTGATGAGGTATTAGCGCAACGTCGTACGGCTATGGAGGCTAAAGGCAAGGCGGCTTGGCAACCTGTTAAGGAGCGCCCTCGTAAAGTGTCTGCGGCACTTAAAGCGTACGCCAAGATGGTGACCAGTGCTGATACAGGTGCGATACGTAATATCGATTTATTGTAGAGTTTAAACTCTTCCTCTTTGACGGTAACGCTGAAGAGGAAGAGGCTTCTAGTGGGTTAACTTATTTTCTACTGCCCAAATAGCCGCTTCAACACGGGTTCTTAAGCTTAATTTCTTCAATAAATTTTTTATATGAACTTTGACGGTTGCTTCAGCAATATTGAGTGCTCGCCCAATGACTTTATTGCTTTCACCTTGGGCAATATGTTTTAGAATTTCAATTTCTCTTTTTGTTAACTTTTCAATGGCTGAGGCTGCGGTTGGTTTTTGCTGTAAAGATCGAGCAACGATTTGGTTTAACGGTGGGCTCAGCACCAGCTCACCTTGAATGGCTTTACTAATGCTAGCGATAATATCTTCCGGCTCAGAATCTTTTAGTAGGTAGCCATCTGCACCAAACTTGAGTGCTTGTAACACATCAGCTTCATTATCTGATACGGTAAACATAACCACTTTACATTGAATACTTGCCTGACGCAGTGCGTTGAGTGTCTCTAGCCCATTCATGCCTTTCATATCTAAGTCCAATAGAATAAGGTCTGGTTGGCAATTTGATTCATTAATGAGTGATAGGGCTTCTTCCCCCGATGAAGCTTCGCAGGTAACGTGTAAGTGATCTTCTAATGAAATAAGTTGAGCCAGCCCTTTGCGTAGTAATGGGTGGTCGTCAACTAACATGATATTGGCTATGCTCATATTCTTAGTTCTCTGAGTTGGAGGGGAAGTTTAGCAAGACTTTTGTGCCATAAGGTTTGTTGCTGTTTAATGTTAATATTGCATTAAGCGATTTAGCCCGCTCTTTCATAATATTGAGCCCAAAGTGCCCTTCCTTGGACAGTATGTTGGGCAGTCCACAACCGTTGTCAGAAATCTCAAGTTGGATGAAACCGTTATTATTGGTGACTTGAATATTGGCTTGAGTTGCTTGTGAGTGTTTTTGAATATTGCTTAAGGCTTCGCGGATTATTTGGAGCAAGTGAATTTCTTGGTGTGGGCGCAGTGTTTTTTCTTCGAGCTGATATTGTAAGTTAATTGGGTAACCACATTTGATAGAGAACTCATCAGTGGATTGCTGAATAGAGTCTTCTATTGAGTCTTGGTCTAGCTTCAACCGAAAGGTGGTTAATACTTCACGTAGTTGCTTATAGGCCGTGTTTGTTCCCTCACTAATCTCATTAATTGTGGGGGTTATTTGTTTATGAGATAAGCCTTTTTCAAATTGTTTATTAAGCAGGCTAATTTGTAGTTTCAAATAAGAGAGTGATTGTGCCAGTGAGTCGTGTAACTCGCGTGCGATAACGGCTCGTTCTTCCATTATTCCTACTCGGCTGGCAGCATGCCTTTTTTTATCAAGATCAATGGAGGATGCCATTAAACTCGTCATTACGCCAATGAGTTCCTTTTGCCAGCGTCTGGGATGTAAGTTTGACGGGGTTTTCCAAATTAACGTTCCAAATGCTTGTCCACCTTTATTAATTGGGTGCATATGAATGGTGTGAGTATTGTGTTTACTGGGTAGGTCGTGAGCAGCGACACCACCATGCTCATTAATGGTTAAAAAAACTTCGCCAACACCCAAGCAAGACTCAATGTTAGGTAATAGCTTAATTAAATCCTCGTTCTTGGAGCTAGATGATAAATGGTGTGAAGAACGATAAAGTAGCTTAAGAGAAAGGTTTGACTGCTCAAGTTGGCGGGTCTTTTTTGCTACGTTGTCTTCAAAATCTTTATAGGTGAGAGATAGTTTCTGCGTCATATCATTGAGGCTTTTTGCCATTAAACCGAGCTCCCCAGCTGCTTTTTCATCGGCTTGTGGTTTGAAATTTCCTTGTCCGGCTTCTGTGGCAACGTGTAATAACTGTATGAAGGGGCTTACGAACGTGCGCTGAATACGAAAAATAGCAAAAGAGCTGATGATGATAATAAGAAAAAATGCAGCAAATTGAATCAACCTCAGTAGCTGAATTTTTTTTTCTGTTTTAGCTTGGAAGTAAATAATTAACTTATCTAGCTCTACCGTAAAAAGGAGGTGATCGTGAGTAGATGCGTTATGTTGTTTGACCTGTTCCCAGTAGCTGAAAATATTAGAAAAAAGGAGGGCTAATTGGGGTTCAGAATCAAAATTTAATTGGTTTTGAGTCTGTAGAGTATCTAATGGTTGTTGGAAGCGGCTTAACTCACGGGTATTTAGTGATGCGACTCCAACTAATCGCTTGCTTGTGATGGTGCTGGCGATTATCCGTAATGAGCTGGCAGCATTAATGTTAGTGGCGCTGTTGCTAATGCTTTCTGAGACAAGAATCAGTGAAAACATGACGGTTAGAGCTAAGCCGATAAAGAACGTCAGTAAATAACGTGCTTTGGTGAACAAGGAGGCGTTATTAGGTAAAACTGTTAAGGAGGCTACATTCATATTTTATCTGTTAAAGCTAACTACCACTTTATAGTAGTTTTATATTTATGATTAATTTGTTTTGGTGATAAGTCCTTTTATATCAAAGAGATAATTAATATTTTCAACTACTACTTTAGTGGTAGTTTCTACTAACTTCAAGACTTAGGAGGGTAAATATTATGCTTAAGCTTAGTTATACTGCATTTAGTTATTTTATTTGTAATTAAAAGGAGAGCTACCTAGCTGGTCAATTATGGCAACACATACACAAAAACAATGGACAGTACTCACCATGAACACCGTTGCATTCGCTTGCAACTTTGCGGTGTGGACAATGTTTTCAATTATCGGCCTTAAAATTAAGGAAGAGTTGGGTTTAAGTGATACACAATTTGGTGTATTGGTCGCAACACCCATTTTAACAGGTTCGCTTACGCGTTTACCGCTAGGTATCCTTACTGATCGTTATGGCGGACGCATTGTTTACTTTATTCAAATGATATTGGTATCGATTGCAACCTACAGTTTGGCTTTCGCTGCTGAATACTGGCAGTACCTCGTGGCGGGTTTATTTGTTGGTTTAGCGGGTGGCTCGTTTGCTATTGGTATTGCTTATACATCTGCGTGGTTTGAGAAAGAAAAACAAGGCACTGCAATGGGCATCTTTGGTGCGGGTAATGCCGGTGCGGCGATTACTAACCTTGTTGCACCGTTAATTGTGGTGGCTGCAGGCTGGCAGATGGTACCTAAGGTTTATTCGATTGCAATGCTAGTGATGGCGATAGCCTTTTGGTTTCTTACTTATGATGACCCTATGCAAGAAGAGCGTAAACGCACAGGTACGCATAAAAAGCTTTCTGAGCAGCTAGCTCCACTAAAAGAGCTTAGAGTGTGGCGCTTTGGTTTGTATTACTACTTTGTTTTTGGTGGCTTTGTGGCGTTAGCGCTTTGGTTACCAAAGTACTATGTCGGTGAATACGGTATGGATCTTAAAACAGCGTCGTTTATTACTATCTTATTTACCCTACCGTCTGGGTTGGTAAGAGCTTTAGGTGGTTATGTCTCTGATAAAGCCGGTGCACGAGTCGTTAATTGGTGGGTTTTCTGGATATCTGCAGCCAGCTTATTTGTTTTGTCATACCCTCAAACCAGCTTCATTATTCACGGCATGGAAGGTGATATGGCCTTTGATATTAGCTTAAATGTTTGGGTCTTTACC
>JQIA01002247.1_pt1 | contig 10350 bp, 9 predicted proteins | sample 811431 | NCBI WGS metagenome assembly JQIA01 (sample SAMN02998118, study PRJNA258478) | marine sediment metagenome | biome: marine; feature: seafloor; material: sediment; isolation source: oil-polluted sediment collected from 3 locations (0.5 km, 0.7 km and 0.9 km)... | place: USA: Gulf of Mexico ... | reverse complement strand
GGGAATATCTTCATAGGTTAATTGGCAGATTAATTGGTCTTATTTTCATTATTCCTTTTGTTATTTTTTGGATAAAAAAATGGTTTAATAAACAACAAAAAAAGCAATTATTACTTTTGCTATTTCTTGGTGGATTTCAAGGTTTTTTGGGATGGTTTATGGTTAAAAGTGGTTTGGTAGATATGCCACATGTAAGTCATTTTAGATTAGCGATTCACTTGCTTGCTGCTTTTGGGTTGATGTGTTATATCTATTGGTTAACATTAGATTTCAATTCAGTAAAAAAATCAGAAAACAAAAAACTAAATAAATTAAGTAAATGGTTTATAGGACTATTGATAGTACAAATTATTTACGGTGCTTTTGTTGCGGGATTAAAAGCTGGGTATTTTTTACAAACCAATGATAGTTATTTGAAAAATATTGTAGGTTATAATTTTAGAAGTGATGATGATTTTAATATCTTAAACAATGCTATTGATGTTCAAGCTTTTCATAGAGTATTTGCTTGGGTAGTATTTATTATTGGTGCATTTATCTATAAGAAATCTAGAAATACAAATTTATTAGGAATAGGAAATTTGGTATTTGGTTTGCTTATTATTCAAATTGCTTTAGGAATAGCGACTTTGTTATTAAGAGTAGAAATTCATACTGCAGTAACTCACCAATTTATTGCTATTATTTTACTACTCTCTGCTGTTCGATTAAATTATTTATCAAGAAAAATAAAGGCATAAAAAAAAGTCCATAAAATTAATTATGGACTTTTTTATTTTATAAAATTGAATCTTATTTATTCAAAACACTTGCAATCATTTCACCAATTTTAGCTGGAGAACTCACAACGTGTATTCCATTTTCTGCTAAGATTTTCATTTTAGCTTGAGCTGTATCATCAGCACCACCAACAATTGCCCCTGCATGCCCCATTGTTCTACCGGCTGGTGCAGTTTGACCCGCAATAAAACCAACAACAGGTTTTCTATTACCATCGGCTTTTATCCATTGTGCAGCTTCTGCTTCTAGATTCCCACCTATCTCACCAATCATCACAATTGCTTCAGTTTCATCATCATTCATTAACAACTCAACAGCTTCTTTTGTTGTAGTTCCAATAATTGGATCTCCACCAATACCAATTGCCGTTGTAATTCCATATCCCTGTTTTACAACTTGATCAGCAGCTTCGTAAGTTAAAGTTCCTGATTTAGATACGATACCTACTTTCCCTTTTTTGAAGATAAAACCTGGCATAATACCAACTTTAGCTTCATCTGGTGTAATTACTCCTGGACAGTTAGGTCCAACTAATCTACAATCTTTATTAGCAATATATGCTTTTACTTTTACCATGTCTGCAGTAGGAATACCTTCTGTAATACAAATGATTACTTTGATTCCTGCATCAGCAGATTCCATAATTGCATCAGCAGCAAAAGCTGGTGGTACAAAAATAATTGAAGTATCAGCTCCAACTTTTTCAACAGATTCTACAACAGTATTAAAAACAGGTTTACCTAAATGTTCTTGACCTCCTTTTCCTGGTGTTACACCTCCAACTACATTCGTTCCGTAATCGATCATTTGACCAGCGTGGAAAGTACCTTCGCTACCAGTAAAACCTTGTACAATAATTTTTGATTCCTTATTTACTAAAACACTCATGGCTTGTTATTTAATTTTGTTTAACAAAAATAGCTTATTGATTGAGTTTAAAAAAAGAAAATAAAAACTTTATTTATGAATTTTTCCTTTCTTTTAAAAAACTTCTAATTTGAGCTATTTCTTTTAATTTTTCTCTAGATTCTGAAATTGGTGTTCCAAAATAACTTTTCCCACCCTCTACTGACTTTGTAACACCTGTTTGACCTAAAATTATAGCTCCCTTACCAATTGTAATACCACTATTTGTACCAACTTGTCCCCAAATTGTAACTTCATCTTCAATTATAACACAACCAGCGATTCCTGTTTGTGAGGCAATCAAACACTTTTTTCCAATAACTGTATCATGACCTACATGAACTTGGTTATCTATTTTTGTTCCTTTTTTAATTGTTGTATCTCCTGTAACCCCTCTATCAATAGTACAAGAAGCTCCTAAATCTACATTATCTTCTAAAACAACTCTTCCTCCAGAAATTAATTTATCATAGCCTTCTGGTCTGTTTTTATAATAAAAAGCATCTGCTCCTAAAACCGTATTTGAATGAATATTTACATTGTTACCGATAATTGTATTATCGTAAATTGTAACACATGGATGTATAACACAATTTGCACCAATTATTACATTATTACCAATAAACACATTGGGTTGTATAATTGTACCTTGCCCTATTATTGCACTATCAGAAATACTCTTTTTAGAAGCTATAAAAGGATTAAAATGAATGGTTAATTTATTAAAATCACGAAAAGGGTCATCAGAAATTAAAAGAGATTTACCTTTAGGACAATCTACCCTTTTATTAATTAATATAGTTGTTGCAGCTGAATTTAAAGCTTTATCATAATACTTTGGATGGTCTACAAAAACAATATCACCTTTTTCTACAACATGGATTTCGTTTAAACCTTTAACAAGGGAAGATGCATCACCAACAAATTCACAATTTAAAATGTTAGCAATGTCTATTAATGTATGCGTTTTTGTGAAATTCAATTTATTGTTTTAATTTAAAAGTGCTATGAATTAATTGGAAAGTTTCTCTATATCTACTATATCTGTCCTTCATTGTCCATGACAGAATCATATACATTTTAGTATCCTCTTCAACAAAACTAACTAAGTATGCAATATCTAAACCCTCTACTTCTCCTAAAAACTCATATATTTCAGATGGTGATTTTTTAATTTTACTATCTAATTTCTTTACATTTAAAGCACCAATACTTTCTTTAAAGCTTTTTAATTGAAAATCTGAATAATTTTCTAACGGTGTTAAAGAGTCGTTATAGATTTCAATTTCTTTAAATGCAGAAATGAATTCTTCCTTACTTTCATCTAGAGTTATAATGTAAGTTTCTTTAAAAACATTCGCGTATTGAAAAGAAGCTTCATCATGTAAAGACTTCATTTCTGTCATATATTCAGGAACAGAAACAATATATTCATCATTTACATTTATTATTTTTAACTCTTCAATTTTAACTTCATCTTTAGGTAAAGATGAAGCTGAATCTATAATTTTCTTACAAGAAACTATGGAAAAACAAATTGATAAAAGAAAAATTGAAAATTTTTTCATATTCTTTTATAGAAAAACTATTCTTTAATACGTTCTTGATACGTTCCTTTAGTCGTTTCAACTTTAATTTTATCACCTTCATTAATAAATAAAGGTACATTTACAGTTGCTCCACTTTCTACAGTAGCAGGTTTTGTTGCATTTGTTGCAGTATTCCCTTTTACCCCTGGTTCTGTATGTGTTACTTCTAAAACAACACTTGCTGGTAAATCTACAGATAATGGCATATCATCTTCTGAATTAATGATAATAGTAACTATTTCTCCTTCTTTCATTAACTGAGGTGCATCTAGAGCACTTTTTTGTAATTGAATTTGAGAGTAATCCTTTTCATTCATAAAATGATACGTTTCTCCTTCAGAATATAAATATTGAAATTTATGTGTTTCAACACGAATGTCTTCAATTTTTCTTCCTGCAGGAAAAGTATTATCTACCACTTTACCGTTTGTAACACTTTTAAGTTTTGTTCTTACAAAGGCTGGTCCTTTACCAGGTTTTACGTGTAAAAACTCTACTACTTTATATATATCGTTATTGTATTTAATACACAATCCGTTTCTAATGTCTGATGTTGTTGCCATTTATTTTTATATTTTTTTTTGTAAATATTTTAATTGATAATTATTTTCAATTAATTTACGTTGTAATATCCTTTCATTATTCCTCTGTGGGAATCTTTTATAAACTGTATAATTTCATCACGTTCTGGAGTAGCTTCCATTTCTGCTTCTATAATATTTATAGCTTGCGTATAATTATAGTTTTTCTGAAATAGAATTCTAAATATATTTTGAATTTCTCTAATCTTTTCTGTAGAATATCCTCTTCTTCTTAGACCTACAGAATTAATCCCTACATAAGACAAAGGTTCTCTAGCTGCTTTTACATAAGGCGGTACATCTTTTCTTACTAAAGATCCACCAGTAACAAAAGCATGCTTACCTACAGAAGCAAATTGATGTACAGCAACCATTCCTGCTAAAACTACATTATCACCGATGGTTACATGACCTGCTAAAGTTGTGTTATTTGAGAAAATACAATTATCACCTACAAAACAATCATGAGCAATATGACAATAAGCCATGATTAAACAATTGCTACCAACTGTAGTTTTCATTCTATCTTTTGTACCTCTATTAATAGTTACACATTCTCTAATGGTAACGTTATCCCCAATTTCTACAGTGGTTTCTTCATCCTCAAATTTTAAATCTTGAGGAATTGCAGAAATTACTGAACCAGGAAAAATTCTACAATTTTTACCGATTCTTGCTCCTTCCATAATTGTAACGTTAGAACCAATCCATGTTCCTGACCCAATTGTTACATTATTATGAATTGTTGTAAAAGGTTCAATTACTACATTTCTAGCTATTTTTGCTTGAGGATGTACATATGCTAATGGTTGATTCATAATTATTTAATTCTAGCTATTTGTGCCATTAATTCTGCTTCTGCTACCAATTTCCCGTTTGCATAAGCATATGCTTGCATATGACAAATACCTCTTCTAATTGGTGTAATTAATTCACATTTAAAAATTAATGTATCTCCAGGTAAAACTTTTTGTTTGAATTTAACTTTGTCCATTTTCATGAAATATGTTAAATAATTTTCTGGATCTGGTACGGTACTTAACACTAAAATACCTCCGCATTGTGCCATAGCTTCAACCTGTAAAACTCCTGGCATTACTGGAGATCCTGGAAAATGCCCTACAAAGAAATTTTCATTCATTGTTACATTTTTCATTCCTACAACATGTTTATCAGAAAGCTCTATAACTCTATCTACCAATAAAAAAGGTGGTCTATGAGGAAGAATATCCATAATTTGATGAATATCTAATAAAGGCGGTAAATTTAAATCATATTGAGGTACATTGTTTCTCTTTTCTGCTTTTATAATTTTTGCCAATTTTTTAGCAAACTGAGTATTTATTAAATGTCCTGGTTTGTTTGCAATTACTTTACCCTTAATACGGATACCTGTTAAAGCTAAATCACCAATAACATCTAATAATTTATGACGAGCAGCTTCATTAGCCCAATGCAATGTTAAATTATCTAAAATTCCATTTGGCTTTACTGCAATATCATCTTTCTTAAAAGCCTTTTTTAACTTTTGCATTGTATTCTCAGATAATTCTTTATCAACATATACAATTGCATTATTTAAATCACCTCCTTTAATTAAGTCATTTTCTAACAACATTTCAATTTCATGTAAAAAACTGAATGTTCTTGCGTCAGCAATTTCTTCTTTAAAGTCAGAAATTCTATCTAAAGTAGCATTTTGAGTACCTAAAATTTTAGTGCCAAAATCTACCATTGTAGTTACTTGATACTCATCCGAAGGCATTAAAATAATTTCACTTCCAGATGTCTCATCTTTATATGAAATAATTTCTTTTACAACATACTCCTCTATAAATGCATCTTGTTCTTTAATTCCTGCTTTTTCTAAAGCTTCAACAAAGTACTTTGATGAACCATCCATAATTGGTGGCTCAGAAGCATCAATCTCTATTAAGAGATTGTCAATATCTAAACCTACAGCGGCAGCTAAAACGTGCTCTGAAGTTTGAATTTTTACTCCGTTTTTCTCAAGATTTGTACCTCTTTGAGTAGTTACAACATATTCTGCTTTTGCTTCTATCGTAGGAGAACCTTCTAAATCAACTCTACTAAAAGCAAAGCCATGATTAGCTGGAGCAGGTTTTAATGTCATTGATACTGTATTACCTGTGTGTAAACCTACACCTGATAAACTTACTTCTTTCTGAATTGTTTTTTGTTTCTTACTCATTTAATGTTGATTTTTGAGTCTTCAACTCTTTTTCAATATTCTTAATTTTCAATGCCATCTTAGGTAAATTCCTAAAATAAACAGAACTTTTATTAAAATCTTGTATTTTAAAAGCTGGAGATCCATTTACAATCTCATTATCTTTTAAACTTTTTGAAACACCAGCTTGAGCTAATATTTTTACATTATTTCCAATTCTTAAATGTCCAGAAATTCCTACTTGACCTCCAATCATACAATTCTCGCCTATTTTAGTAGAACCTGCTATACCTGTTTGAGAAGCTATAACAGTATTATTTCCAATTTCGACATTATGTGCAACTTGTATTTGATTGTCTAATTTAACTCCCTTTCTTATTATAGTAGATCCTAATGTGGCTCTATCAATAGTACTAGCAGAACCTATATCTACATTATCTTCTATAATCACATTACCAATTTGCGGTATTGCAGTATATTCGCCTTTCTCATTAGGTGCATACCCAAATCCATCAGAACCAATTATACAACCAGAATGAATTTTACAAGAGTTTCCTATTTCTGTTTCTGAATAAATTTTTACTCCAGAAAAAATAATGCAATTATCTCCTATTACGGTATTATCTCCTATATAACAATTAGGATAAATTTTTACATTTTCACCAATAACTACATTTTCACCTATATAAGAGAAAGCTCCTAAATATTCATTATCACCAATTTTTGCTGAATTAGCGATAAAGTGTGGTGCTTCTCTACCTGTTTTATTATTCTTTACTTCGTTGTAAAATTCTAATAATTTAGAAAAAGACTTATAAGCATTCTCTACTTTTATTAAAGTTGTTGTAATTTTTTTCTCTAGTATAAAACTCTTATTTACAATAGCTATAGAAGCATTTGTTGTATATAAAAATGAATTATATTTTGGGTTTGATAAAAAGGTTAAAGATCCTTTTTCACCTTCTTCAATCTTAGATAATTTAGAAACTTCTTCATCTGGATTACCAAAGACTTCTCCTTCTAAAATATCTGCTATTTGTTGTGCTGTAAATTTCATTAAGCGCAAAAGTATAAAAATTATAGCTATTTGGCTAATAACATTTTACTTTGGGTAACAAATAAAGTGTTTTACAACAGGTTTTGTTAGTGCTTGTATGTTTAATTGGTCAGATGCTTTTGCTATATCTTTAAGCTTTCCTTTTTTATTTAGGATTAAAATAGGGTCTTCAGAATTATAGGCTTGATTTATAATTTTTTGAGAGAAAACAAAATAGTTTGTTTCATGCTGTGATAAATCTAATTTTTTTGAAAACTTAGTTCTTATTTTATTTATCTGAGATTCATCAAAGTTTTTTTTCTGAATTTCGATTCGTAATAATTTTCTATCAACGATCATTTGAGACAATAAAGACAATACTTTATCCTCATGATTTGTCCATTCTTTTATGGCAGATAAAATATCATAATCATCTAATTTAGCAAACATTTCTAAAGTTTCACCCGTAAAATTATCTTCATTTATTTGATTATATAAAAAATATTTTAAAGAAGAACTCGAGTATAATTCGGCTCCTTTTTCTGCTAATTCTTTGGCTCTTTTTAAAACATTTACTAACATATTTTCTGCAACCAAACCCGTTTTATGTAAGTACACTTGCCAATACATTAACCTCCTGGCAATCAAAAACTTCTCTACAGAGTAAATCCCTTTTTGTTCAATTACTAATTCATCGTTTTTAACATCCATCATCACAATTAATCTGTCTGATGAAATATTACCTTCTGTAACTCCTGTATAAAAACTATCGCGTTTTAAGTAATCTAATCGATCAATATCAAGTTGACTAGAAATCAATTGACATAAAAACTTACGATGATATTTCCCTTCAAAAACTTCTATAGCTAAATCTAATTTACCATCAAATTCAGCATTCAATTTTTTCATGAATTTTAATGAAATTTCTTCATGAGAAATACCACCAACAATACTGTGTTCTAAAGCATGAGAAAAAGCTCCATGACCAATATCGTGCAATAAAATAGCTAAACAAACTGCATTTTCTTCTTCTTCAGAAATTTGAATCTGCTTAAAACGTAAAACTCTAACTGCTTTTTGCATTAGATGCACACAACCTAAAGCATGATGAAAACGCGTATGATTAGCACCTGGATAGACCAAATTTGAAAATCCCATTTGTGCAATTCTTCTTAAACGTTGAAAATAAGGGTGTTCTACAATATCAAAAATTAATGAATTAGGAATTTGTATAAACCCATAAATTGGATCATTTAGAATTTTTAGCTTATTCGGTGTTTTTTTCTTCAAAAGATTTGTTTTATCAATCTATGGCAAAGTACGAACATTATTTTTTTTGGCAATATTTTATCATTTTAAAGCTTCAAAAAATAGAACAAAACTGTACATTTATCATTAAATGTTAAAATTTAAAAACGATATATGAGCAGCATACAGATTTTATGGGTTGATGACGAAATTGAATTATTAAAACCTCACATTCTTTTTTTAGAACGTAAAAACTACGCAGTAACTACTTGTACAAATGGTGCTGATGCTATTGACTTGGTGGATGAAGAAAATTTTGATATTGTTTTTTTAGATGAAAATATGCCAGGTTTAACTGGTTTAGAAACTCTTGCTGAAATTAAACAGAAACAGGCCAATTTACCTGTGGTAATGATCACAAAAAGTGAAGAGGAATATATTATGGAAGAAGCAATTGGTTCAAAAATTGCTGATTATTTAATTAAACCTGTAAATCCTAGTCAGATTTTATTAAGCTTAAAGAAAAACTTAGATCACTCTCGTTTAGTATCTGAAAAAACAACTTCTAACTATCAACAAGAATTTAGAAAAATCTCAATGGATTTAGGCATGGTAAATTCTTATGAAGATTGGATTGAATTATATAAAAAACTGGTTCACTGGGAGTTACAATTAGAAAACATTAGTGACCCCGGAATGCTGGGCATTTTAGAGAGTCAGAAACAAGAAGCTAATAATCAGTTTTTTAAATTCATCAAAAAAAATTATGAAGATTTTTTAACCTCTAATGATAAACCTACTTTTTCTCATACATTATTCAAAGATTATGTAGTACCAGAATTAAGCAAAGACCAAGGTGTATTATGGGTTATAATTGATAATTTACGTTATGATCAATATAGAATTTTAGAGCCTTTAATTAACAATTACTATAAAAAGGAAGAAGAATATTCTTACTTCTCTATTTTACCAACTGCGACTCAATATGCAAGAAATGCTATTTTTTCTGGACTGATGCCTTCTGAAATGGAGAAACGTCATCCAAATTTTTGGAGAAATGATACGGATGAAGGTGGAATGAATCTATTTGAAAATGATTTCTTAATTGCCCAAATTAAAAGGTTGAGTTTAGATATTAAACATGAATATTATAAAATCACGAATTTAAAAAGTGGTAAAGAACTAGCTGATAATTTTAACGGTACAAAAGACAACGATTTAACTGCTGTGGTTTATAATTTTGTTGACATGCTTTCTCATTCTAAAACAGAAATGGAAGTAATTAAAGAATTGGCGGGAGATGACAAGGCATACAGAAGTTTAACTTTAAGTTGGTTTAAAAACTCACCTTTATTTGAAATTATTCAAAAAGCACAAAATTTAGGTCAGAAATTAATTATTACTACAGATCATGGAACTATTAATTGTAAAAATCCTACAAAAGTAATTGGTGACAAAAATATCAGTTCTAATTTACGATACAAAACTGGTAGAAGCTTAAGTTATCAAGAGAAAGATGTGTATGCTGTAAGAAATCCTAAAGATATTTTCTTACCAACTATTGCTATGAATAGTCCGTTTATATTTGCCAAAGAAGATATGTTTTTCGCATACCCAAACAACTTTAATCACTTTGTAAAATATTATAAAAACACGTATCAACATGGTGGTGTTTCTTTAGAAGAAGTTATTATTCCTTGTGCTGTTTATAGTCCGAAGTAAAACTTTATTGAGTTAGTCATTTAATTTCTGCACGATAAATTTCTAAAACATTGACTTATGTATCAATTTACTGGACAAGGTATACTATCCTTTATAGAAGAATCACCAAACGATGAAGCTTGCAAGTCTTATTTAGCGAAAATAAAATGACACGATGAATTTACATGCAGTAAATGTACTCATACAAAAGGTTGTGTGAAAAAGCTGAATATAATTATCATTGCTATTCATACCGTCATGTAGAAAGTGCAACAGCTAATACTCTTTTTCATAAAGTTAAATTTGGTTTGCAAAAAG
>JQIA01002246.1_pt1 | contig 10353 bp, 8 predicted proteins | sample 811431 | NCBI WGS metagenome assembly JQIA01 (sample SAMN02998118, study PRJNA258478) | marine sediment metagenome | biome: marine; feature: seafloor; material: sediment; isolation source: oil-polluted sediment collected from 3 locations (0.5 km, 0.7 km and 0.9 km)... | place: USA: Gulf of Mexico ... | reverse complement strand
AGTGTAATTTAGTTAATATCAAATTTTGACTGTAGATTTGATAGAAAACGAGCCTTTATAGGCTCGTTTTTTTTATATAAATTAGTTACTAAGAAATTCTTTTAGTTTTTAATTTTATTGACACTCTTTTTTTCTTCCACCTTAATAGGTTTTCCATCTGCATCTATCTCAATAATTTTATCAAAACCTAATTTACCTAATTTTTTACCAATCTTAGCTTTATCACCAACAACAAACCAGTTTACGGCATCTGGTTTTACAATATCTGTACTCATTTTTTGTAAGTTTTTTAAGCTAATATTTCTAACATCTTCATCAAATGTTTCAAAATAATCATCAGATAATCCATATTTCACAATATTATATAAAGAACTATTTACAGCACTATTTGTTTCCCATTGACCTGGTAACTTTAAAATCTGATTCGTTTTTACTTTATCTAATTCAGCTTGAGTTGCTTTATTTGTTGTTACAAAACTAGAAAGTTCTTTTCTTAATTCTGTAATAGATTCAGCAGATTTATCAGTTTGAACTGGCGCATAAACGATAAACGGTCTATCTTCTTTTGCATCTAAAACTAAACCTCCAGCACCGTAAGCCCAATGTTTATCCTCTCTTAGATTCATGTTAATTCTAGAAGTAAAATCACCTCCCAAAATACTTACCATTTGCTCCAATACAATTTGTGACACTTCACTTCTTTTTTTAGTTAAATGACCAGCAATAATTACAGATTGTTGAGATTCTGGTCTATCAATTATATACAAAGTGTTTTTGTTTGCTGTTTTTCCTTTCGTAAAATTGATTGTTGGAGTTTTTCCTTTCTTCCATTTACCAAATGTATTTTTTAATTTAGATTTCAGTTCTTTCATAGATATATCTCCGGTTACAATAATGGTTGCATTATTTGGTTGAATCCAAGAATTGTAAAATTTAACGATATCCTTATTGGTAATTGAAGCAACCGTATTTTCATACCCAGTACCTGTAAATGGGTTACTATAAGGATGTCCTTCTCCATAAAAATACTTATTCATAGATCTTAACACCATACCAAATGGTCTTGTTTTTTCTGATTTTATTGTGCTAATTTGTTCTTTTCTTAAGCGAGATAATTCTTTTTCTGGAAAAGCAGGATCCATAACTACCTTTGCAAAAACCTTTAAACTAGCATCTAAACTTGGTTTTAAAGTATTTAAAGTTACACTGGAAATATCTGGATCAGAACCTGTAAATAAATTTGCACCCAAAAGTTGTAATTTTTCATTAATTTCTAATGAAGACATATCTTTAGTTCCTTCATCCAACAAATTCATCGCTAAAGAAGCTACACCAGGTTTCGATTTTATATCTGTCTTATAACCAGCGTTAAACATTAATTGCAATACTGTTGTAGAAACTCCTTTTCTTTCTGCAAGTACAATATTTAACCCATTCGATAATTTTGCTCTTTGAACCTTCGGGAATTTAGAATTTTTAGGTTTGCCTAACGGAGGTAATTTAGATCTATCTAAAGTAGGTTCATCGGAAGTATACTTTGGAAAAGGATTACATACTAATATATGTTTCCCTTTTGTTAGCCATTTTTTTGCAGTAGCCTGTAAATCTGCTTTCGTAGCATTTTCTACAAATTTTAATTTCTCTTTATAATGAGCAGCATTTCCATGATAGGTTTGATTTGAGGCCAATATATCTGAAACGCCACCAAAACCACCTATACGTTCCAATCCTTTAATAAAGGATGAAAAGAAAGCTGCTTTTACTCTCTTTAATTCATTTTCTGTAGGTCCATTTTCGATAAATTCTTGAATTTGATTCATTAATTCAGTTTGAACTTCATCTACATTTCCACCAGGTTTTACATTTGCTTGTACAATAAATGTACTTGCTATTTCTGATGAAGACTGAAAACTTGCAATAGAACTTGCAGTTTGCTCTTCATAAACCAGTTTTTTATACAGTCTTGCATTTTTCCCGCTACCAAGTATAGATGCAATCAAATCAAATTGTAAATCTTCTTTAGTGCCAAATGGAGGTGAATTCCACGCAAATAAAACTCTAGACTCGGAAACTCGATCTTGGTAAACTTGATAACTATCATTTACTTTTTCTGGAATATTTACTTCCTGACGCATCACTGTAGGTCCTGAAGGAATATCTCCAAAATATTTCACTACCTTTTTATAAACTTCTTTAGGATCTACATCCCCAACAATTGAAATTACAGTATTAGCAGCGCCATAATAAGCTTTAAACCAATCTTGTACGTCAGTTAAAGAAGCAGCATTCAAATCCTCCATTTCACCAATAACAGTCCAGGAATATGGATGTCCTTTAGGATACATTGCTTTGGTTAATAAATCCCATTGCCTACCATAAGGTTGATTTTCTCCCTGTCTTTTTTCATTCTGAACTACTCCACGCTGTTCATCAAGTTTAGCTTGGTCTATTGCTCCTAAAAGATGTCCCATTCTATCAGACTCTAAAAACAATAATTGATCTAGTGCAGAAATTGGTACATTCTGAAAATAGTTTGTTCTATCGGTATTGGTTGTTCCGTTTAAATCTGTTCCACCAATTTTTTCGAGTGCTAAAAAGTAATCTTTATTATAATTTTCACTTCCATTAAACATTAAATGTTCAAATAAATGTGCAAATCCGCTTTTGCCAACTTTTTCGTTTTTAGAACCTACATGATACCAAACATTAACAGCAACAATAGGTGCTTTATGATCTTCATGAACAAGCAAGGTTAACCCATTTGGAAGTACAAATTTTTCATAATTGATGTTAATATCATCCGCTTTAAACTGAAAAATTTGTGAAAAAGCACTATTAACTATTAGAAATAGTAAAATACTGAATGTCATTATTTTTTTCATAATATTAAATTTTTAAAAAAATAAGTAGGTAACTTATTTTAAGGTTAGTTCTTTAAATATAGTGAAAAATAAAAATATCTATTTAATTATTAGTTATTTACATATTCATAAATGTAAAAAACCAGGTATAAATACCTGGTTTTTTTGTAATTTTTTTTATTTAATTATTTTAATTCCCTGGAAATTTTGCTTTCCTTTTTTGTAAAAACGCAGTTGTTCCTTCTTTGAAATCTGCTGTTCCAAAACAGTTACCAAACTCATCAATTTCTATATCAAAACCGTTTGTACCATCTTCAAAATTTGCATTGACAGCTTTAATTGCTCCAGAAATTGCAACGGAAGAATTTCTCATAATTCTACTAGCAATCTTTTCTACTAATGGCAATAATTCTTCTTGCGTAGTTACATGATTTACCAAACCCCAACTTAACGCATCTGCGGCAGAGATCATTCCTGCTGTCATAATCATTTCCATGGCTTTTCCTTTACCAACTATTTGCGGCAAACGTTGTGTGCCTCCATAACCAGGAATTACACCTAAAGAAACTTCTGGCAAACCCATTTTTGCATTATCTGATGCCACTCTAAAGTGACAAGACATTGCCAATTCTAAACCACCACCTAAAGCAAAACCATTTACCGCAGCAATAACTGGTTTAGACAAATTTTCTACAAAATCAAATAATATTTCTTGCCCTTTTCTAGCTAAAGAACCACCTTCATCAACAGAAAAATTTGCGAATTCAGAAATATCTGCACCTGCAACAAAAGCCTTTTCTCCACTTCCTGTAAGTACAATTACTTTAACACCTTCATCATTTTCTAAAGCTTCAAAAGCTTCATGTAACTCTTGAATAGTCGTTTTATTTAATGCATTTAATTTTTTTGGTCTGTTGATCGTTACTTTTGCTAAAGCACTACTGTTATCAACTAAAATAGTATCAAATTTCATATTATATAATTTTAAAACTAATTGTTTCTTATTCTATTTTTTTGGTAAAATCACAGTAAAAACAGTTCCTTTGCCTTCTTCTGAAGTAAAAGAAATTGAACCATCATAAGCTTCTATAATGTTTTTAATCATTGGCAAACCAAGTCCCATACCACTAGATTTTGTAGTGAATTTTGGTTCAAAAATTAAAGCCTTCACATCTTCGGCTATTCCTTTTCCGTTATCAGAAACTGCAATTTTAATCTGTTCTTTTTCTGATACAACAACAACATCAATGATTGGATTTTCTTCCTTTTCTGATGCCTGCATAGCATTTTTAACCAAATTAGTTACAATTCTAATCAATTGAGTTTTATCTAAGTTAGCATGTAATTCCTTTTCTTTTGGTTTGTAATTGATAAAATCTTCATCAAAAATATCTAAAGCTAACTTTACAACACTAATCACTTCAATTTTTTCTCTTTTTTGAGTGGGCATTTTAGCGAAATCAGAAAAAGCTGAAGCAATAGAACTCATTACATCTATTTGCTGAATTAAAGTTTTACTATATTCTGCTAGTTTTTCTTTAATTTTTTCATCCTCAGGATTAAACTTTCGTTCAAAACTTTGCACGGTTAAACGCATAGGGGTTAATGGGTTTTTAATTTCATGGGCCACTTGTTTTGCCATTTCTCTCCAAGCCTGTTCACGTTCACTTCTAGCTAATTTAGCAGCACTTTCTTCTAGCTGATCTATCATATTATTATAAGCTTCTACTAAAACTTCAATTTCTGAACTTGCTGCATTTAAAATAATTTTTTCATTACGTTCATTTAAACGCGTTTGTTGCATTTTATCAGAAATCGTTTGAATGGATCTGGTAATATAACTTGATAAGAAATAGGCTAAAGCGATGGCGATTATAAACATTAATAAATAGACCAAACTTAATCTGTACATAAATTCTCTTAGTTCTTTCTCTATTTCAGAATTGTCTTGTGTAAATTGTAACTCAATGATCCCTATTCTTTTAAATTTTGGATCATTTATGTATGAATAAGAAGTTTGATATCCAATGCCATCTTTTTCTCTACTTTTTAATATTTTATGATTAGAATTATTTGCTAATTCTGTAATAATTTTTTCTGATAGCGGTTTAAGTTCTAGTTTTTCGAAGGCTCTTGCAATAGAAGATTTTAACAATTTTCCGTTTAAATCATAAAAAGAAATATTCAATCTATTTATAGATGATATTTCATAGATACGTTCTTGAAAAATTTTTGTAAGATTTTCAGTTTTTACAGGATATGTAGTTTTATTGGTAAGTTCTAATTCTATCGTTTGTTTAGTAGTAGCTTCTTTACGTTCAAAACGCTGGATATTATAATCTTTTGTTTGTTCATCATACTGATAAACCGTAACTCCTAAAATTAATACTGATGCCAATAACACCAAAATAATCATGGATAAAAAAATACGAATTCTAAGGGATATATTTTTAAAATTTAACACGATCTATTCTGTTTTTATACGTTTCGTTTTCATCAATAATAAGTCATCAAATTCACCATCTTCATCCCAATCATACAAACTTACCGCATCAAAACCAACATCAGTTTTTATAACTTTATAATTTACTTTTACATCTCTACCTGCATAAAAATACTCAATACGTAAAGAATCATTTTTTATAAACCAAATTCCTTTAGATTCAGCATTTTTTTCTCCTTTTTGATTTACAAACCAAGCAGAAAAAGTACCATCAGTATTGTATTTAGACTGTGCAATTACCTCCGTATTATTATCGAATTCATCAACATAAACAGACAAAGAATCTGAATTATTTACTGTTGGCATTTCTATTTTTAAATAGGTTGTTTCCCAAGAATCCGTCATATATTCTTTTAAGGATTTTTCTTTTTTACAGGTTACAAAAAGCATTCCAAAAACAACAATTAAAAGTAAATTTTGTATTTTCATTTTTATTGAAATTAAGATGTACAAGGTAAGTAAATTAAAAAAGTCATTACAAACTTTGTAATGACTTTTAATTTATTGATACTTTTAAGGTATTTACTCTACTGATATCTTTATAGCATTAAAATCATCAGATCTTATACCAATTAAACCAGAAATGGTTTCTCCACTTTTAATAATAGTCCCATTAATATTATGCTTTAATAAATCTTCTTGAAATTTTTTATTTGCAGTACTCGCAGCAATCATGTTTCCTCCTGCTAAACCAGGTCCAACTATTAACCCTATTGGCGTAGAGCTCGTTTGTGTTTGTATACCATTTTGAGTTTCATTAGTATAAAGATTCATTGGTGTTAACAATAGGTACCACAAATACGATGCCGCATTTTGTTTTAACGAACTAAAAATTTTTTCGTTTTCCATAATATAGAGTTGAGACCCATCATCATGTGTTAACTTAATATCTTTACCAAAAACCAAATCCTTATCAGAATCATTTGTAATCTTAATCGCTATTAATCTTACTCCTTTTGCTATTTCTTTCTTTTTATATTTTTTATCCAATAATTCATATCTATACTCTAACTTCACTTTTTTATCAGTAGAATTTGACATATAATTTAAAGCACTTGGGTTGATGTTTTTATAGCCAGAAGCACAGCTTCCTAATAGCGTAATAATGGTTACCGATAAGATAATTTTCTTTAAATTCATTTTTTTATTTTTTTTCAATTTAAAGACAAAGCTACCTGATTTACTTGGTTTAACAAACAATAAACTAAGGAATAACAAGTGGTGAAAATTGAGATCTAAATTTAAAAATTAAAGGAATTCCTCTTGCCATAATCCAAAGTGTAAAGGCAATCCAAATGGCAACTAATTTATAATCTAACCAATCAAAGAATAATAATGTAGGAATAAAAACAAAACCAGTAGAAATAATTAGTAAATTTCTTAGGTATTTCATTTGTCCCATTCCTTTAAACATTCCATCAAAAATAAAAGTGATTGCACTTATGGGTTGCGTAATGATGATGATCCAAAAAACATGATAAAATTGCTCTAAGACCAAAGGATCTTTTGTGAAAATTTGACCTATTGAATCATAAAAAAGAAATCCAAAAACAGCCATAATTACACCAGTAATAAGTCCATATTTAATTAATTTATTACTTAACTCAATTAATGATTTGTAATCTTTAGCCCCTAATAATTTACCAGATAAAATATTGCCCGCACTTGAATATCCATCAATCATAAACGCACCAAGCAACCAAATATTTAAGCCAATAGTATAAGCAGCTATGTATTCTTTTCCGTATTCTGTAGCATAAGAAGTTGCAAAATATAATGCTGTATTTAAGGCTATAGTTCTTACAAACAGGTTGCCAATCATACCTAATAAATTAGGGATTTCTTTGTGAAAAGGTAACCTTATTTTTAAAGAAATAGTTGTTTTTTTTATCAACAAAACTAAAGCAATGATTGCCATTGTAATTTGTGCAATGATACTAGCATACGCAGCACCTTCAATATTCATTGCAGGTATTAAACCCTCTATCCCATATACAAAAGCAATATCCAAAACAACATTTAGTAAAGCACCAATAATTGCAATAATCATTGGATAAAAAGTATTTTGTAAACCTCTAAAAATTCCAAAAACTGCAAATACAAAAAGTGAAAAAGGAAATCCGAAAATACGTATCTTAAAATAAGTAACACAATAATCTAAAACGTCTCCTGAAGCATTATAAAATTCAAAAATCTGCTTGGCAAAAGGATAGGTAATTGTCAAAACGAAAAAACTTCCGAAAATTACAATTGCTATTGCTTGTGCTGGTAACGTTTTAATTTCGTCTAATTTATTAGCACCTACATATTGGGAAACTATAGAAGAAATAGCACTTCTTATTTGTCCGAAAACCCAGATTAACATAGAAATAAACGCACCAACAATACCAACTGCCGCTAAACTCTCTGTTGCATTTACCTCAATATTACCAATAATTGCGGTGTCTGTAATAGATAACAAAGGTTCTGCAATACCAGCAATTAATGCAGGAATTGCTAACTTATTAATATGCTTAAAGCTAATATTGGTTTTCACTAAAAATTATTTTTTTGCAAAGGTACATATCTAAAGATATTGAATAGCTTTTACTTTCTGAAAAATGAGTAACTTTGCAAGATAAAACTCCTCATTATGAAACACATTTTAGTCCCTATTGGATCTACAGAAAGTGCTCAAAACACATTACAATATGCCATTGATTTTGCTTCAGAAGTTGGTGCAAAAATTTTAGTTTTTAGAGCTTATAGTTCTAAATCTAAGGCGGGTACTATGAAAAATGTTGATGATATTATTGAACGTGAAACCAATTTATATTTGCGTACAATGGTTAATTCTGTTGATAGAAAAAATGTAGATGTAAAATTAATTGCAGCAAAAGGTTCTGTTACAGATCGTGTAGAAGTTATTGATCATGAGTTAGGTGTAGATTTAATTATAGTTGGAGCAAAGAGTAACTCTATAAAACAAGGAATTTTCTTAGGTAAAACTGCTGGTGGTCTTGTAAAAAAAACTGACTTGGCTATTTTAACGGTTCCTGATGGATATAAATACAGTCCTGTTAAAAATATTTTAATGGCTTTTAAATCTGGAATTGTAAGAAGTAAAACCGCTTTAAGCCCATTGCAAATTATTGTAGGTAAGTTTAATTCTGATGTTAATTTACTATTGGTAAAAACACCAAATTATACTGATGAGGATTTAGTCATAAACAAAGATCTAGAACTTTTAAAATCTTCATTAACCGTTACTGAAAACGCAACTACTTTTCAAGGAGTTTTAGAACATTTTCAAAAACATCAACCAGATATGTTGTGTGTTTTTAGACGTAAAAGAGGTTTCTTTAAAAAACTTTGGGAAAAGAATACTATTTTAAAAGCAGAGTTTCACACAAGCCTTCCTTTATTAATTTTGAAAGGAAAGTAATAATAAAAGATAATTTATTTTATTTCTTTAAAAGATAAAACGTCAAAAGAGTAGTCTAAACCACTAATACAAATATGTCGCGAGTAATGAGTAATAGTATTATAATCTAAATCAGTAACGATTTCAGCAAGAGGAACAATTGCAAAAATCAAAATAAGGAAAAGAGACATCAACTTAACACTCTTAGGTTGTTTGTCGGTTTCTGAATATTTAATTTTAAGTTGGTCGTTACTAGTATTCATAGTCTAAATATAATGATTTTTACAAAACTCTAATATTTCAAATCAGCAGGCTCTATAAAATCAATTTCAGGATTATAAATTTCTTTGATATATTCTTTTAAAACCTCTATGAATTCTTCTAATTTTTCTTCTGTAATTAAAGTATCTGGCTTTCTATAATTTGACGAAAAATTAATAGATAAAAATCCTTGGTTCAGGTTTTTAAATGAAAATATCCCTCCTTTTAAATTTTTAGAAAAATCAAACTTTTTACTTTTAGAATACAAAAAAGCATACAATAAAACCTGAATTGCTTTGTGCTGTTCTTTTGCTCGTAATTCTTCAAAATCTAAGACTTTCAATTCAGAACCTTTTACCATTCCAGATTTATAATCAATAATTCTAATTTCACCATTTAACTCATCAACCCTATCTACATTTCCATGTAATTTGACTGGAAAATCAAAACCATCAATTTCAATTTCTGCCGATAAATTTTCTTCTGTTGCAATTATTTTCAACTGATTATTCTCATCCTTTAACAATTCCTTTTCTTGAGATAAAAAATTAGTTACAAACCTATTAGCTACTTCAAAAATTAAACGGTTTTTACCTGTTGAAAGATCTCCATTTTTAAAATGAATTTTAAAATGTTTTATGACCAAATCTTTGGATATTTTTTCCATTGCTGATATTAAATCAACAGTTAAGAACTTACCTGTAAAAGGGGTATACAATTCATCTAACGTTTCATGAACAACCGTTCCCAATGTATTGTAGGCAACTGTTTCTTCTACATCATCAAATTCCTTAATTCTAAGAACCTTTTGCTTATAAAAACCAACTGGATTATATAAATAGCTTGTTAAAGAAGAAGGTGAGAATCCGCTTTTTGCAATTTCTTTTAAGCGATCAAAAACCAACTCATTTTTTGCAATTACTTTTAATTCTTCTTTTTGCGCAACCACTTTTGGAGAAATAACTTTCTGAACAATATCTGTTCTCATCATTTCTAATTGTGTAACAAACCTACTTTTTTCTCCACTTCCAAGAACATCATGTTCTGTATTATACAGGATATAGACATTTTTTGCTCTTTGAATCAATCTAAAAAAGTGATATGAAAAAATTGCATCTTTTTCTCTATAAGTTGGTAGACCAAACTCGGTTTTTACATCAAAAGGAATAAAAGAATTTTGCTGACTACTTGCTGGTAAAATACCTTCGTTTGCAGATGCTAAAATAATATTTTCAAAATCTAAAACACGAGTTTCTAACATCCCCATTAATTGCAATCCTTTTAAGGGTTCTCCTTGAAAGGATAAACTTTCAGAAGATATTAAT
>JQIA01002245.1_pt1 | contig 10355 bp, 7 predicted proteins | sample 811431 | NCBI WGS metagenome assembly JQIA01 (sample SAMN02998118, study PRJNA258478) | marine sediment metagenome | biome: marine; feature: seafloor; material: sediment; isolation source: oil-polluted sediment collected from 3 locations (0.5 km, 0.7 km and 0.9 km)... | place: USA: Gulf of Mexico ... | reverse complement strand
TATTAAATCAATTATTTCAAATCATTCTGAATAAAAAATACTTCATTTGAAGCAACCAAATAATATGTATTTTGGTCAACTTAAAAAACAAACAATCCATAATAATTAAAAACATCGTGATGATGAAGAAATATCTCTTACTAACGGCTGCCATTTTGTGGTCTTTTACTAACTTGTTCTCGCAACAACTATCTCCAGAAGAGCTTAAAGCTGCTCGTTGGTTATCTCAAGAAGAATACGATAGCAAAGCAGAAATTGGTAAACATTTTCAGCCAACTGATGCACCTGATGGACCCGTTAATCCTGTTGCGGAATTTGAGCCAATGCAAGGTGTGTTAATTGCATATCCATTTGGAATCCCAATGGATTTAATAGTTGAAATGTCGGAAGTAGTTATGGTGACAACTATTGTTTCAAGTACTGGCCAATCTAATTCTGTGACAACAATGTACCAGAATGCTGGTGTAAATATGGATAATGTTGACTTTTTAATAGAACCGCATGATACTTATTGGACTCGTGATTACGGTCCTTGGTTTATTCGTGAAGAAGATAAAGTTTCTATCATCAACTTTACTTATAACAGACCACGTCCGGATGATGATATTATGCCTATTAATATTGCAAATGTTTTAGGAGTTGATTATTATAATATGCCTGTTATTCATACTGGGGGTAATTATATGAACGATGGTTTTGGTATTGCTGCTCAAACTGAGTTGATATATGATGAGAACACCATGTCCGATGATCAAGTAGATCAGTATATGGAAGATTATTTAGGTGTAACAGAAAATTATGTAGTAACAGATCCTCTTGACGATTATATTATGCATATTGATTGTTGGGGTAAATTTTTAGACTACGATAAAGTATTGGTTGGACAAGTTCCAGAGAGCGATTACAGATATGATGATTTTGAAGCAGCAGCTGAATATTTCGCTAGTCGTAACTGTGCTTATGGTTATCCTTGGGAAGTAATAAGAGTTTATTCTCCAGGTAACTCTCCAAACACACCTTATACAAACTCTCTAATTCTCAATAATAAAGTATTTCTTCCTATTACAGGAAGTTCGCACGATGCAGCTGCTATAGCAACCTATGAAGAAGCTATGCCAGGATATGAGATTGTAACTGTAATGCCAGGTGGTTATCAGTGGTTAAATTCCGATGCTCTTCATTGCCGTACTCATGAAATTGCTGATGTTGAAATGTTGAAAATTACCCATATCCCTGCTTTCCATGGAGAAACTGAATTTCAAAGTGCTTTTAATATTGAAGCAAAAATTCATGCATACAGTAACGAAAATTTATATGCTGATTCTTTAATTCTGTTTTATAAATTAAATAATGGGGATTATCAAGAAATCGTGATGACAGATAATGGAGCAGAATTATTCTCAGCGTCTATTATTGCAAATCCTGGTGATGAAGTGGCCTATTATATTCATGCTGCTGATGAAAGCGGAAAAAGCGAAAACTTACCTTATATTGGAGCTCCCGATCCATTTACATTTACAGTAGCAGGCGCAGCAAATCCAATGCTTACTTTAACACCAGATACTATCTTTATTGGTGGAGCAGATGAGCCAATTCTTCATATTACAAATAACTCTACCGAAAGTATAGATATTCAAAATATTATTGAACAAGAAGATCATAGTGATCTTTGGTGGATCAATTATACTATGCCAGAAATAACTAATTATCCTTATACCTTGGAACAAGGAGAAACTGTAGATGTATACCTTGATTACATGATATTTAAAGGAATGTATTATGATAGCCTTTTTGTTGTAACCGAAGACAGCACCTATTTTTCTATTATTGCTGGAGATGATTCAGTTTTAGCAGATGAGTTGGATAACGAGCAAACTCAGGTTGAAGTTCAGCCTAATCCTATTAATGATAGAGGGCAAATTAATTTTAGTCTAAGACAAGCTTCTGCTGTTGAGCTTAGTATTTATAATTTGCAAGGTCAATTGGTTCAATCTATCGAAAGTAGTCGTTTGATGAACGGAAAACACAGTTACCAATGGAATGGTCAAAATCAATATGATCAACAAGTTGATAACGGAGTATACTTTGTTTATCTTCAAATAGATAATGAAGTGATTACTAAAAAGTGGGTGAAGATGTAAATCTTTCATCAAGAAAATAATAAGAGTGCATGAACCAGCTGGTTTATGCACTTTTTTTATGACCTATTTTCTTGGGAAATAATCAAGGATTATAATTCAGTAATAGCTGGAATAATAAGTATAATTCGGAAAATGATGCAAATAAGCTAGAGCTAATAATCATTTATTATCTTTGATGCGATTCAATTAAAACAAAGAAGATGAAAGATTTTAATTCCATTAATGATATTTTAGATTTTGCTATTGATAATGAGCAAAAAGCAGTAGATTTTTATGTAAATCTTGCTAATAGATTCGAAGACAAAACTATTTCACAAGCTTTTGAAGATTTTGCAAAAGAAGAAATGGGCCATAAAGCTCGTTTAACAAGCATTAAAGAAAAAGGTTTATTCGAGATGAAGAATGAAGAAGTGATGGATTTAAAAATTGCTGATTATCTTGTTAGAACTGAACCTACAGAAAACATGAGCTACGAAGCTGCTCTTACTTTAGCTATGAAGCGTGAGAAAGCTGCTTATCGTTTATACTTAAAGATGGCTGAGAAAGCTCCTAACGAAGAAATGAAAGCTATCTTTGAAAACCTTGCCCAAGAAGAAGCCAAGCATAAACTACGTTTTGAAGTAGAGTATGACGAGTTTGTTTTAAGAGAAAACTAAACTCTTTTTAATGATTACCCAATCTTCTTAATCTTTCTTTTTATAAAGATCGAATAATTGTAATCCTCATGGTATTTGCTAGTTTCCTTTTAGCAAATGACTACAACAGTATTATGTGCATATAGAGTGGACTATGGTTTGGCATGTGCTGAATCAAGATTGTTTCAATTGTAATTGTGAGAGTCGTAAGCTTGCGTCCTATAACCTGTGATTGATTAATTCCAAAAAGGTATAAATAAAAAAATGATTGAAACGGTCTATTAAGAATCATTTCAATCATTTACAAATGCTTACTAGAAGCTATTTTTTTGCAACAGCCTTGGCTTTAGGTTTCGCTTTAGCCTTTGCCTTAGGTTTCGCTTTTGTTGCGGTTTTAGCTTTTGCAGTAGTTTTAGCTTTTGGCTTTGCCTTGGCTTTTGCTTTAGGCTTTGCTTTTGTTGAAGTACCTTGCTTTTCTATTAAAGCTAAACATTCTTCTAAGCTTAAATCACTTGCTTCTTGTGTTTTTGGAATCTTATAATTCTTCTTTTTATACTTGATATAAGGACCCCATCTTCCTTTTAGTACTTGTACTTCTGGATCTTCATCATAACCTTTGATAAATCTTTCTAAGTCTTTCTGCCTCTTTTCTTCAAGAAGTTCCTTAGCTCTATCAAAATCCACACCTGCAGGATCTTCTCCTTTTGGAATAGAAGCAAATACTTTATTATGACTCACATAAGGACCAAATCTACCAATAGCAACATTCACCACTAGTCCATCAATTTCACCTACTTTAATTGGGAATTTGAATAGTTCAAGAGCTTCTTCAAAAGTAATATCACCAATGCTTTGACCTTTTTTAAGGCTTGCAAAACGTGGTTTTTCTTCATCATCTGCTTCTCCAATCTGACACATAGGGCCAAATCTTCCAATACGAGCATATAGATTTTTTCCACTTACAGGATCAACTCCTAATAGTCTTTCTCCTTTTTCGCGTTCAGCATTTTCTAGCGTATTTTCTACCTGAGTTTTAAATGGAGTATAGAAACTTCCTATCATATCATTCCATTGCTTTTTTCCATCAGCAATAGCATCAAACTCTTTCTCTACTTTAGCAGTAAATTGATAGTCAACAATTTCTACAAAGTGTTCTGTAAGAAATTTATTCACCAAGATTCCAATATCGGTAGGTAAAAGTTTATTCTTAATAGTTCCGTAAACTTCCGATTTACTAGTTTCTTCAATAGTGCCATCATTCAACAAAAGTTCGGTGAACTGACGTGTCTTGCCATCTCTGTCATCCTTTACTACATAGCCACGTTTTTGAACGGTGCTAATAGTTGGAGCAAAAGTTGACGGTCTACCAATTCCTAGCTCTTCTAGTTTCTTTACTAAGCTAGCTTCCGAATATCTTGCAGATGGTTTTGTATACCTTTCGGCTGCCAACATGAAGTCTAAAGTTAATTCTTGTCCATTCTTTAATGGAGGAAGCAATCCTTTGGTTTCCTGATCGTCTTCATCATCTCTAGATTCCATATATACTTTAAGGAATCCTTCGAAAGTGATGACTTCGCCTTGGGCTCTCATCTTTTCTTCTGACTTGGAAATATTAATAGAAATAGTAGTTTTTTCTATTTGTGCTTCTGCCATTTGAGAAGCAATAGTTCTTTTCCAAATAAGATCGTATAATTTCTTTTGGCTAGCATCACCACTTACTTCGCTATTTTCTAGGTAAGTTGGGCGAATGGCTTCGTGAGCCTCTTGAGCACCTTTTGATTTGGTGCTGAAATTTCTTGTCTTGCTAAATTTTTCGCCATAAGTATCTGTAATTACTTTTTTGGCAACACCAATAGCTAAATTACTCAGATTTACTGAGTCGGTTCTCATATAAGTAATATGACCAGCTTCGTATAATTGCTGAGCAACTACCATTGTTTTACTCACTCCATACCCCAATTTTCTACTCGCTTCTTGTTGTAAGGTAGAAGTTGTGAAAGGTGGTGCAGGAGAACGTTTCCCTGGTTTTTTCTCAATACTGCTTACGTCATAAATAGATCCTAAACAGTCATTTAAAAATTTATTAGCTTCGTCTTTAGTCTTAAACTTCTTAGGAAGTTCGGCTTCTAAAACAACTGTTTGAGCACTATCCACAAAATACTTAGCAGTTACTCTATAAGCAGATGTACTTACAAAAGCTTTTATATCGGTTTCTTTTTCTACAATTAATCTAACAGCTACTGATTGTACTCTGCCAGCTGATAAAGATGGTTTTACTTTTCTCCAAAGAACTGGAGAAATTTCGTATCCAACCAATCTGTCAAGAACCCTTCTAGCTTGTTGAGCATTCACTAGGTGAATATCAATATCTCTTGGGTTATCTATAGCATTAACAATTGCTGTTTTGGTAATTTCGTGAAAAACAATTCTTTTTGTTTTTTCTTTCTTTAGGTCCAAAGCATTATATAAATGCCATGCGATAGCTTCCCCTTCGCGATCCTCATCCGATGCTAGCCATACCATTTCGGCTTCTTTTGCATCTCTCTTAAGTTCTGCTACCAGCTTTTTCTTATCTGCGGATATTTCATAATTGGGTTTGAAACCATTTTCTATATCTACCCCAAAATCTTTTTTGGCCAAATCCATGACGTGACCAAAACTCGATTTAACTTTAAAATCCTTCCCTAAAAACTTCTCAATGGTTTTGGCTTTCGCCGGTGACTCCACAATTACTAGATTCTTCGCCATATATATTCTGTTGTTTGCTTACAATTATCTCCCACAAACGATCTTTTACTCCTATTAATAAGGTATGCTCGTTTGAAATTTCGCGCAAAGTAACACATAAATATCTGATTAATCCAAATCCCTTGTTGATTTCAATGAAAAATTAGCTACTTTTGCCGCCCATAAATGATGCTTAACAAGCTATGATTCATTTGTTTAGAAATTTTTAACAAAATTATTGTTATAATGAATACAAATAAAAAATTATATATAGAGACTTACGGGTGCCAGATGAATGTATCTGACAGTGAGATAGTAGGTTCCATAATGAAAGATATTGGTTACGAACAAAATGACAAGGCGGAAAATGCTGATGTAATTTTTATCAATACCTGTTCTATTAGAGATAATGCCGAACAAAGAGTAAGAAAACGTCTACAAGAAATTAGAGTTCTTAAAAAGAAGAATCCAAATTTGACAGTTGGGATTTTGGGTTGTATGGCAGAACGCTTGAAAGAAAAATTAATAGAAGAACAAGAATTTGTTGATTTAATAGTGGGCCCTGATGCTTATCGCGATCTTCCACAATTAATAAAAACAGTAGAAACAGGAAGAAAGGCTGTAAATGTTCTTTTAAGCGAAGAAGAGACTTATGCCGAGATTGAGCCAGTTCGTTATGGTGATAATGGAATTTCTGCCTTTATAAGCATTATGCGTGGTTGCCAGAATTGGTGTACCTATTGCGTAGTTCCTTTCACTAGGGGTAAAGAAAGAAGTCGTGATCCTAAAACTATTTTAGCCGAAGCCAAAGCATTATTTACTAAAGGCTATAAAGAAATTACTCTATTAGGTCAGAATGTAAACTCATATGCTTGGGAAGAGAATAATGTTACTTTTCATGAGCTCTTAAAGATGGTTGCCGATATTTCACCAAAATTAAGGGTGCGTTTTTCTACTTCTCATCCAAAAGATATCTCAGATGATTTAATAAAAACAATTGCCGATAATCATAATATTTGCAGTTATATCCATTTACCCTTCCAATCAGGGAGTACTGCTGTACTTAAGAAAATGAAAAGGAATTATACCCGCGAATGGTATATGGAGAGAATTGAAGCAATTAAAAAGAATATTCCTGATTGCGGATTGTCTACAGATATTATTGCTGGATTCTGCACCGAGACCGAAGAAGATCATAAAGAAACGATGAGTTTGATGGAATGGGTGAGTTACGATTATGCTTTTATGTTTAAGTATTCCGAAAGACCAGATACCATCGCTGCAAAGAAATACGATGATGATGTTCCAGAAGATATAAAGGGTCGTCGTTTACAAGAGATTATCAATTTGCAAGGAAAAACATCATTGGCAAATTATAAAAAAGATATTGGTAAAACTTTCGAAGTTTTAGTTGAAAAAGTGTCTAAAAAATCTGATAAGGAATTAGCTGGTCGTAATCCTCAAAACAAGATGATTGTTTTCCCTCGCAAAGATTATAAGCCTGGCGATTATGTAATGGTGAAAGTACATGATTGTACTTCTGCTACATTGATGGGAGAGATTGTAGACTAAATCAATTAATCATGCAATACCAATATTGGTCGTTTAGCATGAATGGTGAGTTTCTTGGTCATACTGGTATGGAATAACCTTTCAATTAAACTGTCTTTTCTGTTTAGAATTACCAGTTGATCAGCCTGTTGTTCTTCGGCAAATTGAGTGATTCCTTCTACAATATTATTATTTTGAGCATAATAATAACTGTGTTTGATATTGTCTAAATATCCATCAACATGTTCTTGGTAAGCAACAGGGTTGGGTTTGTGATCTTTGTATACATTCAGAATAAGAATCTCTGATTCATTATGTTCAGCAAAATCTAATAGCGTGATAAGCATTTTCTTATTTACTCCTAACAAATCGGTTGCAAAAACAATCTTCTTGATAGCTTTACATTCATAATCTTCTGGGATAATAAGCACTGCAACTGGAGAATTATGAGTAATGCTTGCGGTAAAACTTCCAATTAAATTATTGGATCCGCCTTTCCCTAAAACGACGAGGTCTATCCCCTTTGAACGAATATAGTTAATGATAACACTTTCATCATAACCTATTTCAGCGATTGTTTGTATCTGATAATTTTCGATATCTATTTTCTCTGAGACAGATTTTAATTCTGCTTTTAATTTGTCATGGGAATCATCTTCTATATACGGGTACATTTCTGCTTTTGATGCCCCAAACAATGGCAAATGATAAATATTCATCAAATAGTATTGGTTATCTATACCATGTAATTTAAGAGCAGTACTGGTGGCTTTCCTTGCATTTTTGGAAAAATCGGTAAGTATAAGGATCCTTTTCATAATATTTGGTTTTGCATTGCTTAGCCATATAACTCAAAGGATGATGCGAGTTTCTTATATTAAATTATTGAGTATATGAAAGCTTTATTATCAAGCTTTTAAACAATAAGGTTAATAAAAATGTTGATACCAAAGGTAGTGGTTTTGAAGCGCTAGTTCAAGTTTTCACATGAATAGTTTCTATTCCAGATTAAAAATTGAGTAAGTATTATTGTTAATCATTAAGAAATAGGTAGCAAGAGGAAATCGCAATAAGCCAAAATTAAAATCCTTTGAACTTATTTAGTTTTTAGAATCCTGATTGTTTCTTGTCCTACTTTCAAATAATAAGCATTTGTTTTTAATAATGAAATATCAATTTTCTCATTTTTTGAATTTAAAACTCCAGAAATAAGTGATTGTCCGAGAAGAGAGAAAATCTCATATTCTATTACTTCCGAATTTTCTCTTTCAATATTAATATAAGAATTACTTGGGTTTGGATAAACACTTATTCTCTTTTGAATAGATGTAATTGGGCGAATACCAGTACTGTTAATTTCCCCATGAATATCGAATCTTGAAAGGAATTTCCATACTTCAACGGAAGCATTAATATCCATATTTGTTACTCCAATATTGATAGTTGCTCCTGGCCAAGTATGCTCACCATTTATTATTTTATAATGTTGAACTTCGCTTCCCATTTCTCCATTATCGTATAAATAATGAATAGCAGTACTGCCATCATCAGTGTCAGTATCCGGCATTTCTGTAATAATGGGTATTGTTTCACATTCGTTGTTATTCACCCAATAGTCCATAATATCTTCAACTGTTTCAAACATGAAATTTCCATTATATGGCACAGTAAGATCTGCAGTGCCATGAATATGTAAAATTGGCATAGGATGTTCACTATCGCAAATATCAAAATCACCTAATGACATACTACCTGTTACTGATGCAATTCCAGCAATACGATCGCTTAAATTACAGGCAAGATAATAACTCATAAAACCACCATTCGACATTCCTGTACTATAAACTCTTTCAAGGTTAATATTATATTCTGAGCTAATGGAATCTATAAGAGCAGATGTAAAGCCAACATCATCTACAGTACTGCTTCCCCACCCTACATTCCAATGGGCATTTCCTGTATTGTCGATGGTTCCTAAAGGAAGGACAAATATAAAGCCTGCAGTATCTGCAACTTGTGTAAAATTAGCATAGATCATTTGTTGGCCATTATTAGATCCGTATCCATGAAAGTTAAAAAGGAGGGGAACAGCTGTGGCTGGATTATAATTTGCAGGCACGTATAAAATATATTCCCTCTCTAAATCATCATGAATGATAGATGAATTAATAATTTGTTGACCGAAGCTAAAATTAGAAATACAAGCTAAAGACAAGATTATAAATGTAATATGGAGTTTTGATATTGTTTTCATTTTGACTTTTTTATATTCTATAAAAATAGAACTATTTATTTAAGGAATGGCTTTTGGCTTTTTTTTAACCCTAAAAACAGAAATATACCTGTGCAAATTATAAGCATCATGCAAAGTGATACAATGCTAAAAATATGATCAAAAAAGCCTTCAGCTAATAACTTCTGTAATGCCATATCTATCCCAGATATAAATGTAATTGTAAAAAAGGATAGAATAATGAGAAGAAAGAACTTTTGATCATTATAATAATACGCCATAGAAGCTCCTAAAATAAACAGAATAATAAAAAATACTAGATGGCTAAATCTCTTATTTCTTTCCTGATGATATTTGAAAACAATGTTATGAGCTTTATTGTACTCATCAACTTGTCTTCTAAGTTTTCTTTCGCTATTTCTAATTTCTTTTTCAGATAATATATTTGATTCCAAATGTTTAGCACTTAATCCCAACTCATGCAATTCGTATTTCTCAATATTCATTTTTGCTATTGAATCTGGAAGTTGATTTAGGAGGGAGTCGATAATGTTTTTTAAATCAATCAATTCCTTATCATATTCATTCAAATTTTTATTGATTTCAATTATTGTTTCTGTAGAAGGGGAGTTTTTAAAATTTTCAGGATCTGTTTTTTCCATCTCTTCCCCATCTCTTGTTTGTAGGATATCAAATAAGAGAGCTCTCAGTTCTATATTGGCTTTGGGTTGGCCCCAGTTAGTAAATGCAATAAATAAAATTGAGAATATAGAGATAAGGATCAATCCATTCTTTATGGATTTTATAAAGTTAAAGGATGGTTGTGAAATGCTTTTCTTAAATGTTAGTATTGCTGCCAGAAGAATTCCATATGCAAATGATGGGCCTAAAAATGAAAGAAATGTGTAGATATATAATTTAAATAATTCACTTATTGGAATACCCTTGTTAAATATTTCTGAAGCATATCTGCCCGAAAATTCTAACAATAGAATGATCCCCATAAATGAAGTTCCAATCAGAAAATACTTTAAGTAATTTTTCATATAAATATATTATTACCCTACC
>JQIA01002244.1_pt1 | contig 10356 bp, 12 predicted proteins | sample 811431 | NCBI WGS metagenome assembly JQIA01 (sample SAMN02998118, study PRJNA258478) | marine sediment metagenome | biome: marine; feature: seafloor; material: sediment; isolation source: oil-polluted sediment collected from 3 locations (0.5 km, 0.7 km and 0.9 km)... | place: USA: Gulf of Mexico ... | reverse complement strand
GGACCCTTTCTTTTTCGTTGACGTAGACGAGGCGTACGCCGAGGGGGCGTGGTCTTCCCTGGCCGTTCAGATCGTGGCGCAATTCCCAGGGTGTTACGTCGAGGTGTCCCAGAGCGGGCGGGGCCTCCATATCTTCGGTCGTGGCGTCGTGCCGGAGGGCGCCCGGTGTGAGAACTCAGTCGCGAAACTCGGGTTCTACGCGCACGGACGTTTCGCCGCGCTGACGTTTTTAAACGCGCGGGGGTCCAGCGACACGGACGGTCAGGCGGGCGTCGATTGGCTCGTCGCTAATTATTTCCAGCCCCGGCCAGAACTTACGCCGGCGGAGTGGACGACCGAGCCCTGCGCCGGATGGGCGGGGCCAGAGGACGACGACGAATTGATTAAACGCGCCAAACGCTCCAAGTCCGCGGCGGCGGCGTTCGGCGCGAAGGCGTCGTTTAAAGACCTCTTCACGGGGGACACTGAAAAACTACGGGGGTTTTTTCCTGGAGACAACGAAACCGGGATAAATCAGTCGGAGGCCGACGCGGCGCTCTGCGCCCATCTGGCGTTTTACACGGGTAGGGACTGCGAGCGGATGGAACGGATATTTAATATATCAGCGCTGGGCCAGAGGGACAAGTGGGCCGAGCGCGACGACTACCGACAGCGGACTATTCTCGGCGCTGTGGCTGTCTGTAAATCGGTCTATAACCGTCCGCCCCCTCCGGACCCGGTGGGCGCCGCGCCCGCGGGGGTAGCGAGGACGGGCGATCAATTTATGGACTTAGAATCTCAGCTAAAACATTTTAAAGGGTGCGCGTATGTCATATCTAGGCATAGAATTTCTACACCGAATGCAGGTTTGCTTAAACCGGACCAGTTTCGAGCGGCGTTTGGCGGTTACAAGTTTGCGACCGACTTTGAGGGGAAACCAACTAAATCAGCGTATGAAGCGTTTACTGAGTCGCGGATTTATGACTTCCCTAAAGTTTACGGGGTGCAATTTCGACCGGCGAGCGAACCGGGCGCGGTCATCACAGAAGAGGGGCTCAGCTACGTCAACACGTACACATCCGTGAATATTGAAAGAACGCCGGGGGACGCCGGGCGTTTTTTAGGACTTCTAAATAAAATGCTCCCTCACGAATCCGACCGCGCGATCTTGCTGTCGTATATGGCGGCGTGTGTCCAACATCCGGGCGTGAAATTCCAGTGGGCGCCGATGGTTCAGGGCGTGGAAGGGAACGGAAAGACGTTGATAGGGACGGCGCTCTCAAAGGCCGTCGGGGAGCGTTACACGCACGTCCCCAATGCCTCCGACCTCGCGGGGAATGGCTCTAAATTTACTGGGTGGCTAGAGGGAAAAATGCTCATTGTGATTGAGGACGTCCACGAAAACGCGGGCTCTGACATGCAAGAGAAACTAAAGCCGCTGATAACTAACAGGCGTATAGAGATCCAGGGGAAAGGCGCCGACCAGTTTACGGGGGATAACTGCGCCAATTCGATATTTTTCTCAAATCATAAAACGGCGGTCCTAAAATCTCGAAATGACAGGCGATACTGTGTGTTTTTCTGCGCCCAGCAGGCTAAAACCGATCTCGCCGCCGCGGGTATGGGCGGAGCCTACTTTCCAGAGCTATACGATTGGGCGAGGGGAGGGGGGTTCTCGATAATAACCGATTATCTCCTCAGCTATCCTATACCGGACAAACTGAACCCGTCGGGGCTCTGTCATAGGGCGCCGGACACAACGTCCACACGGGAGGCCCTGGGCGTGTCAATCGGGGGCGTTGAACAAGAAATTAAAGAGGCTATCGCTGAGGGGCGCCCCGGCTTCCGCGGGGGATGGGTGTCGTCGGTGGCGCTGGATAGATTACTCGTCGAGAAGCGCCGGCGCGTGGCGCTTAATAAAAGGCGTGAGCTGTTGGAGGGCCTGGGGTATTTGACTAAAGAAAGGTTAAATAGCCCCAGCGCGTTGGATGATAATAAAAAACCGATGCTGTACGCGGTGGCGTCGTTATTAGCAATCCCGGCGGGCAAAGAGACCGCGGCGGCCTACTTAAATTCTCAAAAATAAGGTATTATATTATGAGTGAAGTCGAAAAAATTATAGCTAGGCTAGAGCGTATGGTGGGCGAGTCCGAGGACCACGCGGCGGAACTATCGAGAGCGCTTACTTCCCGAATGAGACTGAGGGGCGCGAGGGCGGACGCGGCGATCCTTGGGGCGGGGGATGTCATAATGCGCGTTTTTGGGGTAAAAACCGGGGTGGACACGTCAGTGGACCCCCGATTCAGCCGCCTCCGTGCGCGGCCCCCAGTCACGGGGGGCAGGGGGGTCATGTATGTGAACCTGGCAACCGGGAGGGTAGAGCTACGCGAGGACGTCCGCCACCCTGTTTATTACCCCCCGACGGCGCAGGGGGCGATAACGGACGGGGAGGGGATGCGCCTAAAACTGGCCCTCCGGGACCTGATACTGGACGCGCTAAGCGACGCGGAGACAAGGGGCGCCCCCGGCCTCAGCGCCCGCGCGCATCAATTAACTGACAGACTCTACGCCGCTTTCAAAAAACTCCTCTAAATCCTCACGCATACGGCGCGCGGCGCTCATTTTATCCGGATCAAAGCGCGCCTCTTCGATCATTAGGCCGGCGACCTCCACGGGGCGTCCGCGGCCTTTCTGCAAAGCCACAAACACCCCTTGCCGCGTCATTCCCGTTCGTTTCGCTATCTCACTACACGGAATACCCAAGGCTTTTAATATATTTCTCATATCTATTTATTATTCCTTCGGTTAAACATACTTGTTCCGCCGCCGAATATCCCACGGCTTGATGGGTAGCCAGTTTGTTTACCCTGCCAAATCCTGGTTTTTTGGCCCTGTTTGTTAAGGGCCTTGTAGGCCTTCTCCGCGGTTTTAAAGCCCAAAGCCCAAAGCTTAAAGGGCGTGAAAAACGTCCACTCTGCGGCCTCCCGCTTAAATTTCTGTTCCTTTTTAATGCGCGCTTTATCCTCCGCGGTGGGACTCCATCGTGAATTAACCGTGCTGTGGCTGATGCGGCCGCCGCCTCGGTTTGACCCTGAGACCCGGTGCCCGCCCCCGGAAACGCCGCGCCCGAAGCCCCGGTCTCCCTCTTTATTCGCGTGAAGGGGCGGGGTGAGGAGTACGACGACCGCAGCTACCAACATTAATTTTTTAATCATTCTATTTCTCCGTTTTAGCCGCGCGGGGCGGCTGTTTTAGGTTTGAAATTAGACATAACCCCATTTTTCGCCATCAAATTCAGCAGTTAAATGAGCCCAAGAAATCAGCTCCCCTTTTTCCGCGTCTTCGGTCGGGAGGGCAACCCGGATCTCATTTTCTCTGCCGCCCTCATTCCAGAGTTGCAGAGCTTCATTTTCAGCTAATTCTGAGTAGGGAGAAACTGAGTTCCCATCGTGCGTTTCGTAAAAAAAAGAGCTTTCGGTCACTCGCTCAATAGCAAACAAAAACTCCTCCGATGTGTTCAAGCTCGCAGACAATTTTTCGTAATTTTGTTTAATAAACATTTTGTTCTCCATTTAGGTTTTACTTAATTGCGATTCGATAATTAATACTAACAAACGATATTTAACACTGTCAACTATTATTTAACGTTGTTAACTATTTATTTAACGTTGTTAATCGCTATGGCCACAACTTCGGGGGTTTTCCAGGCAATACCCACAACTCTAAAAAAAGTGATGTCGCGCGCAGATCGTTTATCGGCGCGGCTTTGCGGTAAGTCCCCCACTACTCCCACTACTTTATATATTATTAGTATATTATATGTATATAGGGAGGGGGTAGGTAGGTATATAGGGAGGGGGTAGTGCAAAAAGTAGTGGGGGTAGTGGGAGTAGTGGGTATTTGGGTGTAAAGTCTAGTATATTCAAGGACTTAAAAATACCCACTACCAAAAAAGTGGCGGGTAAAGTAGCGGGTAGTGGTGGGGATTTGTCTAAAACGGATTCTGTGTGGTATTCTGTCGCTTTACATCGTAACAAATAACCAGGGGGAACCATGATAAGCTTTAATCAAGATGCGCACGGGGGTAAGCTCCGCGTGAATTTTAATCAAAACATTTCGGGCGCCGACTCCTACAAGATGACCGTAGAGCCCAGAGAGGGCGCGCCGGCGCGTGTCGTGTCCGGTGTGGGGTTGGGGACGGTAGACGTGGACGTGGGGGACGAAACGTTCCTCGCGAATGAGTATCTGGAGCACACGACCTTAGCCGACGAGTTTAAGGAGTACCTAGGACTCTGGCGGGCGCGGGGGTCGGCCCTGTACGTCGCCGAGAATCGAGTAAACAACTATGAAATGTTTAGGGTTTCGCTATGAGCGTTTTGTCCGCGCGGCGTGAGTTGTTTTGTCAAGAGTACGTTAAGGACTGCAACGGCGCCCAGGCCGCCGTGCGCGCGGGGTACTCTGCCCTGGCGGGCAAAGAGCTCGCGTCCCGGCTGCTAACGAACATCAACGTGAGGCTTAGGGTACTGGAATTACAGATGGAAAAGGCGGTGGTACTGCGGATTACAGCCGAAAAGGTGGCCGCCGAATATGCCAAAATGGCGTTCCTTAACGCTTCGGAGTTCGTCGACCCTAGGACCGGCGAACTATTATGCGATTTATCTGATTTACCGGAAAACGTCTCCGCGGCTATCTCAGAGCTAAAACAGACGGACGGGGGTGTCTGGGTTAAGTTCTACGACAAAACGAAAGCCTTGGACGCCCTGGCGCGTAATTTGGGCATGAATAACGATAAGCTCAGGCTCCAAGGGTCGAATGGCGGACCAATAGATGCCAACTTTACCGTAGAATTTGTTGACTGACTTAAAAAAGAATGTCATAGTTAGGTTTTTAAAGTCAGTCAAATAAAACTATTGAGAGGTCAGAGCCATGATTACTTTTGGAGACGGAAAACACGCGATTAACATAATTAGAGAAGGGGGCGACGCCGCCCCCAAGAATATCCTGTATATCGAGGAGGGCGGCGCCCGTAGCTACGAGGAGGGCGCCGCTCAGGGGCGGCGCCCTCTGCCCCCCGTAGGCCTGGACGAGATAGAGGAGGGCGGGGGGACCCTGTGGAAATTTAAGAGCGCCGCGTCGGTGCGGGTGGTCATAGAGGCCTTGGCTGAGATTGCGGCGGACTTAGACGGAACGGGGGCGTAGCCGTGACACAGGAAGCGTACATTATGGCGGAGGATCGGGGCCGAGCGCATTTTAGGGACGCGAAATTTAAGGAGCGGACCGAAAAGCGGGGACTCGGGCTTAAATTTACCCAAGTGTGGCTTGAGCCAGAGACGGCGCGAAGGGTCGCCGCACAATCGAAACTAGAGGTCAAGGCCGCCAGGAAGCGGGGTGGGGTATTGTGTGGGTAGTACCGAAAAACCACCCGCTGTACTCTCCCTTTGCTCCGGGTATGGCGGGATCGAGCGGGGACTTTGCGGAGTGTTTGGGGGAGTCGCCACAGTCGCTTATGTGGAGATCGAAGCCTTCGCGGTCGCGAACCTGGTCGACAAGATGGAAGAGGGCCGCCTGGGTGCGGCGCCTATCTGGACGGATATTAAAACATTCGATGCGACGCCCTTTCGAGGGGTGGTTGATATTCTTACCGGTGGGTACCCATGCCAGCCATTTAGCGCGGCGGGCAAGCGCGCAGGGGCGGACGACCCCCGCCACCTTTGGCCGTATATTGTTAGAATCATCCAAGACTGCGAACCCCGCGCGGTTTTTCTTGAGAATGTCGAGGGACATCTTAGCCTCGGTGTCGGCGAAGTCCTCGCTGATCTGGAAAGCCTGGGTTACGGAGTTGAGGCGGGAATATTCAGCGCGGCTGAGGTCGGCGCGCCTCACCAAAGGAAAAGAGTGTTTATCTTGGGGGACTCCCAGAGTAACGACGAACGGCGGCAGCCCATCGCCGCAATGCACAGGAAGGGGGAGCCGGTTAGAAGATCAAGCGGCGGATTATGGCCTGCACGCCCCGGCGAACAGCAACTCGAATGGGAAGAACCTAGAACCGATTAACTGGCCGACGGCTTCCGTGTGTGGCAACTACAACAGGAAGGGGCTGAGCGCGGCCAGCGGTGACGGCCTCGCGACCGCCGTGAAGGGCTGGGCGACGCCCCAGAGCAGGGACTACCGCTCAGGACACCCCGACCGATGGGAGGACGCAAAGAGGAGCCGCAACTTAAACGACCAAATTAGAGTCGTCAACGCTAAGCTCAACCCCGATTGGGTGGAGCAACTTATGGGTCTCCCGGTCGGTTGGACACAGCTAAAAGGCGCGAAGCAGGGAGACAATAGAATCGACAGGCTCCGCTTGCTTGGTAACGGCGTGGTGCCCCAAGTAGCTGAAAAAGCGTTTATAACACTCGCTAAGAAATTAAATGAAAATTAAAGTCCCCCGCTCGATGCAATTTCTCTTTAGGCCCAAACAGTTTAAAATCGCGTTTGGGGGGCGCGTCGGAGCCAAAACGTTCAATTTCTCACGGGCGGCGGTGTATAAGGGGGCGGAGCGCCCCCTCCGTATCCTCTGCGCGCGGGAGTTCATGAACTCAATCGAGGAGTCCGTCCATTCCTCGCTGTCTCGCGAGATCGCGGAGCTGGGCATGGGCCACCTGTACAACGTTGGGGCCAAAAAGATCGACGGCCACAATGGGACGGCGGTTCGCTACATTGGGCTCGCTCGGAACCTCCCCTCGGTTAAGTCTTACGATAACTTTGATATCGTGTGGGTGGAGGAGGCGGAGTATATAACCCAAAAGAGCCTTGACGTCCTTATCCCCACAATGAGAAAGAAGGGCGCGGAGCTCTGGTTCTCTTTTAACCCTGAGAGCGAGTTCTCGGCCATCTGGACAATGATAAAACCCTACCTGGACGAGGTGCGCGCCAGGGGTTTTTATGAAGACGACCTGTTTTTCATCCGCCGGACGAACATCGAGGACAACCCCTTCGCGCCCCAGGACAAAGTAGACGAAGCGGCGCGAATGAAGATCGCCGATTATAAAAAATGGCTGTGGATTTATGGCGGCGAGCCATTCAGCGACTACAGCGAGTCAATCATTCAGCCGGAATGGTTCGAGGCGGCTATTAACTCACACGAAAGGCTGGGCTTCAAACCCGCGGGCGTTAGGTCGCTGGGCTTTGACCTGGCGGACACGGGCGACAGTAAAGCGCTCATAGCTAGCCACGGCCCCGCCGTGATTAACGGGATGCAGTGGGGGCACGGGGAGCTACCCGACGCCATTGACCTCGCGTTTGAGAAAGCGCGGGATTGGGGCGCGGAAGATTTAGTCTACGACGACGACGGGCTAGGCAGGTCTATGAAAGTCTATCTGGCTAAGACCGTGCGGCCCGCGTGGCTCCGTGTGACGCCATACAACGGCGGTGCGGGCGTGGAGGACCCTGACGAGATTTACAACATCGACGACCCGCCGGAGTATCAAAAGAAGAACCGCGACACCTTTAAAAACAGGCGCGCGCAGAAGAGCTGGGCGCTGAAAGATCGTTTCGAGTCCACATACAACGCCGTCGAGAAAGGCGTGTATACGGACCCCGACCGACTTATCAGTCTACCGCCGGACTTGCCGGACCTCGACGTCCTCAAGGCCGAAACGATATCAATTCGGCGGGTGCGCGGAAATAATAACACAATTCAAATCGAGAGTAAAAAGGACATGCTCAAGAGGGGTGTGAAGTCCCCGAATTACTGGGACGCGCTAACGATGTGTTTCGCGAACCCGGCGCCCGAACCGGCGCCCCTTAATTTAATCTTTGAATCGGAGTTTTAAAAATGTATGAAGTATGGATAGAAGAGTCCGCGAGCATCGCGCCCGATGCGTTCGACGCCCTCACGCCCCCACCCCCGCGTTTACGTTGTCGAAAGTGTGGGGCCCCCGTTTTAATACGAGAGCCGTCCCTTACGCCCATAGGGGGGCGGGGGTGCCTCCGTTGCGGGGGCCGCGCAGGTTATGAAGTTACCACCCACAAACCTTTGAATCGGAGTTTTAAAAGTGGCAAATGAATTAGAAGCGCTGCACAAAACAGCTATGGAGGACTTTGAGGCCTCTGAGTCAATGGACCGGGAGCAACGCGCGGCGGCGGTTAAGGACATGCGTTTTGTTAACGAGGAGGGGGGACAATGGGACGACGACCTTGTCGAGAAGCGGCGGAACCGCCCCCGCTACACCGTCGACCGAATATCCCCCGCGATAGATCAAGGCGTCGGAGCCCAGCGCCAGGTACGGACGTCGCTTAAAGCCGTGCCCCTGGCGGACGGTAACGAAAAGACCGCGGACATCTACACGGGGCTAATGCGAAACATAGAGCAAGATTCGCACTCTCAGAACGCATATGACGCGGCTTACGACGAAGCGCTGACGTGTGGTTATGGGGGGTGGCGGATACTGACCGAGTTTGAGAGTGACGACGCTTTCGAGCAAGTCATCCGTATTAAACCAATATTATCGGCGGTTACGTCGTTGTACTGCGACCCCTCCGCGCGGGAGTACGACAAGAGCGACGGGCGCTTTAAGTTCTTAATCTCAAGAATGTCGACGAAAGCTTTTAAAGAACGGTACCCCAACGCCGCGGTGACGGATTTTACCGGGGAGGAATACGTGCGAGAGGGGCGTTGTGATTGGTTCAGCGGCGGCAGCGTGAGGCTCGCCGAATATTGGTACAAAAAGCCCGCCCAGCGCACACTGGGGCTATTGAGCGACGGGCGCACGATTGACGTGGACGAAGAGGCCGACGTTTTGGACGAGCTCGCCCAGCAAGGGATTACCGTCGTTCGGACACGGACCGTCGACTCTCACGACGTCGAAATGGTCGTCATGAACGGCGCGGAGATATTGGGCCCCCCGAAGCCCTGGGCTGGGAAATTTATCCCGATTATCCCGGTCTACGGTCGGCTCGCTTGGCTCGAAGATAAACAGTATGTCCGCGGGATCGTTCGGAAAGCGCGCGATCCGCAACAGATATACAATTACGCGACGAGCGCCGCCGTGGAGGCCACAGCCGCAACCCCGAAAGACCCTGTGTGGCTTACGCCCAAACAGGCGCAGGGGCATGAAAAACAGCTACGCCAGGCCCCGACGAGCAACTCGCCCTATATGCTCTATAATCCGGACACCAACGCGTCGGGCCCGCCCCAACGCGGCGGGGCGCCCCAGCTTCAAACCTCGCTGTTACAACAGATCGAACAGTCCAAAACGGACATCCACGCCACGACGGGCGTGGAGCCCGCGAGCCTGGGAAACATCCCCGTTGTAAAGTCTGGGGTGGCGATCAACGCGGAGACTAGGCAGGGCGATAGAGGGCTCTTTGTGTTCTCTGATAACCTCGAGAAGTCTAAACAGTTTACAGGCCGGATACTTGTAGACCTGATACCCCGGATATATGACACTAAACGAGTCGTAAAAGTATTGGGCCCCGACGAGGTGTTCACGGACGTGACAATTAACGACGCCGAGGTAAACGGGATCAATCAGCCGGTCATGGACGCGCAGACGGGGAAACAAGTCATAGTGAACGATCTTTCGCAGGGGAATTATAGCGTTCTGGCTAAGACGGGGCCGTTGTTCGCTACTCAGCGGGAGGAGACCGTCGCGCAACTCGTAACGCTGACCGCCGAGTCGCCGGTTATTCAAGAGCTTGCGCTCGATATTGTGATCGACAACATGGACCTCAACCAGGGCGACGAGCTCAAGCGGAGGGTCCGAAAACGCATGATAACTCAGGGGATCGTGGAGCCCACGGAAGAGGAAAAAGAAGAGCTGGGACTCAATCAGCCGACCCCACCGGACCCAATGCAAGAGGCGTCTATTAAAAACATCGAGGCTAACACGGAGCAACAGCTAGTTAACACCGAGAAATTAATCTCCGAAACTCGTAACGAGGACGCCGATACCCAGAGCAAACTTTTCGCCACGCAAAAGACGGCGGCGGACGCCTACTCCAAAATAGTCGACGCCCTCGCGGCCAAGGTGCAAGCGGGCGGGGTTGTGACTGAGGAGGACCTTGAAATGCTACGGGGCCAACAGGCGCTAGTCGAGGAGGCCCAGGTCAATGTTTTGGAGCGTAACGAACTCGCCGAAACGCCCCCGATCGGGGCGCGACTTGACAGCCCGCCTATATAGTTCCTATGATGATTTTATAACTTTGAAAGCTCACGGGGGGCATTACCCCGGTTTAAATCCACTTTAACAGGTGCCAAAATGTCAGACGAAGAAATCCAGCACGATCCACTAGTCGAAACCCCTGCGGAAGCCCCGCCGGCGGTGGGAGCCTCGACAACTCCAACGGAAGCGCCCGAAGCCCCAGCGGCCACGGACGCGTCAGAGACCC
>JQIA01002243.1_pt1 | contig 10359 bp, 12 predicted proteins | sample 811431 | NCBI WGS metagenome assembly JQIA01 (sample SAMN02998118, study PRJNA258478) | marine sediment metagenome | biome: marine; feature: seafloor; material: sediment; isolation source: oil-polluted sediment collected from 3 locations (0.5 km, 0.7 km and 0.9 km)... | place: USA: Gulf of Mexico ... | reverse complement strand
ACTACGGGCAGATGCTCTACCCGAGCATGGTCGGCGGGACGCAGAAGTATGGCCACCGAATCACGCGGTTCAGTACGACGGTCTGCGACGGTAGGCTCGATGCCGAGGTTGTTACCAAGTCTGCTGTGGACCTGTATCGGTTGGTGTCCGATGCCGTATGTATCAGCACGATCCAAGAAAAGATGGCATCGCAGCACGGCCTGCGCATTGGTACGTTCTCGCATATCTGCGAAGACGTTTCCAAAGTGGACTTCACCGGCTTCGGTGCGAACCCTTACGGCGATGTCCGCGTTACGCCGCACTCAGTGTGGAGCCAGTCGCTCGCCAGCCATTTGAGTATGTTCCTCGATGAGGGCATGGCGCTCGGTGTACGTGATCCGTTCCTGGGCAACGTCGCCAATCCAGTCGCGGAAGCATTGAGGGCGTACCTGAGCAAGAGCGATGAGCGGTTCGACGAAGCCTTGGCGTGTCTGAACCTCTCTTGCCACTACGGCAATGACTGGATATCCGCATCCGCATCATTCCTTGAATACCAGAAAAGGAGTAGTTGACCCTTGCAGAATCCCCTGTTTCAGCCTGAGTGTGCTTGGAGACCCGACCCAATATCCTCACTTCCTAGCTGGGCCGACGCTAGCCGCGTCGCGTTCGACATAGAGACCCGAGACCCGCAGTTGAAGAAGCTCGGCCCTGGTGTACGCCGAGACGGATATATCATTGGCTACTCGTTCGCCATCGAAGATGGTCCTGCCCATTACGTTCCGTTCCGGCACGAGGGAGGTGACAACCTCGACGCTGCCACAGCGATCGACTACCTGCGTCAGCAGGCCAAAGTGTTCAAGGGCACCCTTGTCGGTGCGAACCTTCAGTACGACCTTGACTACTCGGCGGAAGAAGGCATCGTGTTCCGGGACGCCGCATGGTTCCGGGACATTCAGGTCGCCGAGCCGCTGATCGACGAGAACCACTTCAGCTACAGTCTGGATGCCATCGCCAAGCGTAGAGGAATGGCCGGTAAGTACGAAGACACCCTGGACGACGCTGCGGACGCTTACCGCATCAACGCCAAGTCTGAGATGTACCAGTTGCCTGCCCGCTACGTTGGGCAGTACGCCATTGTCGATACAAGGCTCCCTCTGGACATCCTGCGGCGGCAGGAGCGTGACATCGAAGAACAGGACCTCTGGGAAGTCTTTAACCTTGAAAGCCGCCTACTGCCTGTTCTCGTTAAGATGCGGCGACGTGGAGTGCGGATCGACTTTAGCCAACTAGAGAAGGTTGAGCAGTGGGCGATGGAAGAGGGACACAAGCAGTTGGCGTTTGTCAAGGACGAGACAGGTGTAGACATTGGGATCGGCAATGTCATGGTTGCCCGTGCATTGGAGATGGCGTTGGTCAAGATAGGTGTCACGGTTCCCCGAACAGAGAAGACCAACCAACCGTCCATCAAGGGTGACTTTCTGGACAGCGTCAAGCATCCAGTGGCGGACGCACTGAAGCGTGCAAGGAAAGTGGACAAGTTGAGGACAACTTTCGCCGCGTCGATCCGGCGTCATGCCGTCGGCGACCGTGTCCACTGCACGTTCAACCAGCTTCGGACGGTACGCAGCGAGGGCGATGAGAAGGGCGCACGCTACGGTCGCCTGTCTTCCACGGACCCGAATCTCCAGCAGCAGCCAGCACGAGACGACTTCGCTCCGATGTGGCGATCGATCTACATTCCCGAAGAGGGCAAACTCTGGGGGTCTTGCGACTACTCCCAGCAAGAGCCGAGAATGTCGGTCCACTACTCGGAGAAGGCCCGATGCCAAGGTGCGACCAAGGCTGGGGATAAGTACCGCAACGACCCGACGACCGACAACCACACAATGATGGCCCGGCTCATCTACGGGTACAGTGACAGTGAATCACCGACCAAAAAGCACCGCTCTCACGCTAAAAACATCTTCCTAGGTCTTTGCTACGGGATGGGAGGGGCCAAGCTGGCCAAGAGCCTGGGCATGGCCACGAAGTTCATTACTCTCAAGTCCGGCGCGATGGTGGAAGTCGCGGGTGATGAGGCACAGACTGTCCTTGACACGTTCAACCGCCAAGTGCCGTTCGTGAGTCAACTGGCCAAGATGTGCGAGAACAAGGCCAAGCGAACGGGCTACCTGAAGACGCTTAGTGGCCGCCGCTGCCGGTTCCCTTGGCTTGAGGAAGAAAAGAAGTATGATTATGTTTTCAAGGCGTTGAACCGTTTGATCCAAGGTTCGAGTGCAGATCAGACGAAACATGCTATGGTAGAGGCTGACGCTGCTGGTTTCCGCCTTCAGCTTCAAATACACGATGAGATTGCACTGTCAGTAGAGAACCGTGAAGAGGGTGAAGCCCTGGGCAAGCTGATGTGTGAGTGTGTCAAGTTGAATGTACCGAGTAAGGTCGATGTCGAGATCGGCCCAAGTTGGGGAGAAGCGAAATGATCCTGTTCTTCTACTTCGTATTTGGTCTCAGTCTCGGCGCGGCAATCGGTGTAATGCTTATGCACGGAGACAATGTCAAGGTCCGGTCCACCCAAGTTGGTAATGAGACGGACCCGGACATTGAGACGATCCTGGCCAGGCTCGGAGAGTCCGAGGGCTTGCTGGCCGACGGCTTCGATGATGCACTGATCGGCACCGATGAAAAGGGCCGCGCCGTGTACGACATGGACAAGATGGCCTACATCCTGATGGACCGTGACGGTACGGACTACTACGACGCGATGGACTACCTCTACTTCAATACGTTCGGCGAGGACGTTGGACCGATGGCCCCCATCTACGTGAGCAAATGATGAAGCACCCAAACTACTACACTGCCCTTATTGACAGTAGACGACCTGACGTGCATGTCACGCTGAGCTACTACGAGTCGCTTTCGCCCGCAAGGGTTTCCACGCTTGTTGCGGATATCGGTGTAGACGTGAAACATCTAAAGCCGCAACCGTTCACGTTGCAGTGGAACAATGAGGACTGGTTCGGCTGGACCAGTCGCGTGCGTGTGTTGCGTCCTGGTCAGGACGAAACCATGCCTGACTGGGTAGGGACGCTTGTTGATGAGCCTCGGCGGTGGAAGCCGCACGTCACCTGTGAAGACACCACCGTTGCCCTTCGCATCGACCGTATCTCACTGATGTGCAAGCAAAATAGCATTGCCAACTGGAACCTGGAAGAAGGCCTACGATGACTACCAAGTGGGACCAACGATTCCTGGACATGGCCAAGCATGTTTCTCAGTGGAGCAAAGACCCTTCCACCCAAACCGGCGCGGTGATCGTGCGACCGGACCGGACCGTCGCGTCGATTGGATACAATGGGTTCCCCCGTGGCGTGTCCGACCGCGACGACCGCCTGGCCGACCGCGACATGAAGCTCGAAATGACCGTCCATTGCGAAATGAACGCCATCATCACGGCACGCGAGCCACTGCACGGTCATACGTTGTATTGTTACCCATTCACCTGCTGCGCTCGATGCGCAGCACACGTGATCCAGGCGGGTATCGTCCGCGTGGTCTCACCCGTGCCCAGCAAAGATATCCGCTCCCGCTGGGCTGAATCCCTTTACCTGTCTCGCCGAATGTTCCGCGAAGCGGGTGTCACCGCAATAGAGGACGCGAGTTATGTTTCCGACCGACAAGGCTGAACGTAAAAAACACCCAATCTTTTCAGGCGTGCTGAGATACTTTCCTCGCACCATTGTTGCCCTGGCCAAGTGCTCTTGGGTCGGTAACGACCAGCACAACCCTGGGGAACCTCTCCACTGGGCAAGGGAGAAATCCAACGACCATGAAGACTGCCTGATCCGGCACTTGATGGCGGGCGACACGCTCGACGACGATGAGATGTACCACTGCGTCAAGGTCGCCTGGCGGGCGCTCGCCCGTGCGGAGCTGATCCTCGACAAGGCTGCCAAGCAAGAGGTATGGGAAGAGATCGACCAGAGGAAGGAAGGTCTGGACTGGATGAAGAAGGCCCACGCCGGGATGCCCGGCACGCCACCGCCACCGCCACCGCCGGAGACGCGGGTCGATCCTGACCACGGGGACATGATGTGGAACGGTGCGAAGATCGGCTACACGATCAACTCCCAGTCGCTGTTCAAATGCCCCCACTGCGGGATCGTCTCGTCGCAGCCTGCGAACCGCGAACTCTGTGACAAGTGTGGAGAATCCATTGTCTGAACAAACGATGCGACAAAACGTAATCAGGGCACTGAAGGGCCTTGATGCCGTGGCCGTCGAGACCAAGCTCGAAGACGGTATTCCCGACGTCAACTATATTGGCGGCTGGATCGAACTCAAGTGGTTGCGCAACTGGCCCAAGCGTCCTGAGACCCCTGTCAAGTTAGGTCACGATCTGATGCCTCACCAACGTGCATGGCTGCGACGACGGCACCGTCGTGGCGGACGTGCGTGGGTCTTACTTCAGGTGGGACGTGAGTGGCTCTTGTTCGACGCACCCGTCGCCGTTGAGATCATCGGCAAAGTAAATCGGCAAGAGATGGTTGACAAGTCGCACTCTTATTGGCAGAATGGCCTCAACCCTGACGAGCTAAAACATGATATCACCAAAATATGACTCATCCATCGACTTCCTCCAACGATGGAAGCCCGAGGGGCCGTGGGTACTTACCGCAATCGCACTCGACAAGGGGCAACGGAACAGCGTTGTCACTCGCACGTTCACGTCGCCCACCGAAGCCTCTGCATGGCTTGAATCGATGGGCGAAGACCGCAACCTCTACTTCAGCGTCAATCCGACACGAGAGCCGGTGTCGAAGAAACCGATGCGTGAAGATGTGGCGTCAATGGACTGGCTCCATGTCGATATCGACCCCCGCGTTCCCGACCAGCCTCCGGCCAACGCTAGTGCGAAGGATATCTCGCGTCTCCTTGCCAGCCACAATACACGCGAACGCGAACGCATCCTTTCCCTGCTCAAGAACCCTCCCGGCGACATTCCTTCCCCTACCACTATCGTGTTCTCCGGGGGAGGCTATCAGGGCTTCTGGAAGATTATGGAGCCGATGGAGATCGACGGTGAAGAGGCTAACTATGAAGAGGCTAAGCGGTATAACCTGGCCCTGGAACTTGCGTTTGGTGCGGACCCTTGCCACAATGTTGACCGCATCATGCGACTTCCGGGAACGTTGAACAGGCCAGATGCGAAGAAGAAGAAAAAGGGCCGGAAAGTTGCACTAGCAGAAGTAGTCGAGTGGGACGATGAGGCAGTGTTTCCGCTGACGACGTTCCGCCCTGCACCTGAACTACAGTCGGCCAAGTCCGGCTTCGGGACAACCAACCGCGTCAAGGTGTCAGGCAACATCAGCCGCATCGATGACATCAATACGCTTGGTGACAAGGTCAGCGACCTCTGCAAGGTCGTCATCGTCCAGGGCATGAACCCTGATGATCCAACAAAGTTTGAGTCACGCAGTGAGGCCGTGTTCTTTGTATGCTGCGAAATGGTGCGTGCTGACCTCGACGATGACACTGTCTATGCCGTCCTGACCGATCCCGACTTTCGCATCAGCGATTCTATCTTGGAGAAGGGAGGCAACGCAGAAAGCTATGCCATACGGCAGATCGAACGTGCAAGGGAAAATGCCATTGATCCGCAGTTGCGGGAGATGAACGAGAAGTACGCAGTTGTCATGTTTGGCGGTAAGATGCGTGTCATCTATGAGCGATATGATTCGGCCCTGAAACGGCATAAGTTAGTTAGAATGACATTTGAAGACTTTGCACAGAAGCACCGCAACCAGCGGGTGGACATCGGCACGGACGCCAACGGCAATCCGAAGTCTGTACCACTAGGTAAGTGGTGGCTCGACCATCCCAGCCGACGCGAGTACGAGAGTGTTACTTTCTCGCCCGGCGAAGAGACGCCCGATGAATATAATATGTGGCGAGGCTTTGCAATACCTCCGTCCGACGGTGACAAGCATGAAGTATTCCTGACACACGTCAAGAATAACATCTGTGAAGCCGACGACGAACTCTACAGCTACGTGATCGGCTGGATGGCACGATGCGTCCAGAAGCCGGGCGAACCTGGACATACCGCCATCGTACTTCGAGGCGACCAGGGCGTCGGCAAAGGATTCTTCGCCAACGTTGTTGGGCGATTATTCGGTCGTCACTACCTCGCAGTCAGTAATGCCCAACACCTGACAGGCAACTTTAACGCCCACCTGCGGGACTGCGTCGTACTGTTCGCAGATGAGGCGTTCTATGCCGGAGATAAGCGGCACGGTAGCACACTCAAGACGCTGGTCACTGAGCCTGAACTCCTAATTGAAGCTAAGGGTGTGGACTCCGAGACAAGTAACAACTGCCTACATATTATTATGGCCTCGAACGAGGACTGGGTCGTCCCTGCGGGACTCAATGAGCGGCGATTTTGCGTACTCGACGTCGGCTGCAAGCAGATTCAGGACAGTAATTACTTTGGCCGCATCGCCAAGTCTATGCGAGACGGAGGGTCCGCCTGTTTGTTGGGGTACCTGCTGAACTACGACCTGTCCAAGTACGATGTCCGCAAATTGCCGCAGACCGCTGCGTTGCGAGACCAAAAGGTCCGATCATTCGACGCATTCCAAGAGTGGTGGTACGGCAAACTCAAGGACGGACGGCTGCTCGATGAGCATGAAGGTTGGAGTAGAGAAATCTCAGTTGAAGAGGTCAAGGTTGACTACTTCGAGCAGATGAAGCTGCAAAACACCCAACGACGTGGGACATCGAACAGGCTTCAATCGTTCATCGAAAAGGCGTGTCCCGGCGTGGTTCGTGTGCAGTCTCGTGAATCGCTAAACATACATGGCCGGATGATCCGGCGACCCTATATCTACCAACTGCCCCCGCTTGAAGAGCTACGGGAGCATTGGGACAAGAAGTTCGGGGGTCCATACCCTTGGCCCAAAATCGACGTACTTGCTGATAACCAACCTGGAGACCCCTTTTGACTTACGACTTACGAATCATTCAACATTCATGGTCCGAGCGTGAACCGTTCCTGCTCGACAAGCCCGTCGATATGGTCTTCGCCGACCCTCCGTACAACCTCGGCGTGAAGTACGACGGGGATGAGACCGGCGACTGCATCTCCGACGAGAACTATCGGGACTGGACAAGCTCGGTCATTGCGGGATGCGTCCACCTGCTACGCGATGGCGGCACGCTCTGGTGGCTATGTCCACCCGAACATGCGTCCTGGCTCTGGCCCCTGCTTACGATCCACGGAGACCTACTCTACGGACGTCCGATCATATGGCATGAGCGATTCAGCCAGTACCAGTCCAAGAGGCTGACGTGCGACTACCGGATGCTGTTCCCGCTCCGCATCGAAGGCCCAGTGACGTTCAACCCGGACGCTATTCGAGAGGAAAGCGAACGCCAGCGGATGGGCGACAAGCGTGCAGACCCTCGCGGACGTGTCCCTGGGCATGTGTGGCGTGTACGTCGTCTTCAGGGCAACGCGAAGGACCGTGTTGATTGGCACCCTGCGCAGCTTCCACCTGAGACGCTTGAGCGGATCGTGTCGGGATGGACCAATCCCGGCGACACCGTTGTCGATGCATTTGCCGGTTCCGCATCAATGGGCATGGCGTGCAAGAAGTTGGGCCGAAAGTTTGTCGGCGTCGAGCAATCAACCACTTACTGTGATGAGGCAAGGAAGCGACTCGTTAATGATCAAGACTAATTCTGCAATACTGATGCGATCTACACCCAAGACCCTGTCGCCGGAGAAGGAACGTGCGTTGTTCTACCGGCTTGAAACTCAAAAGGAAACAGTGGCGCAACTGGAAAGTCTCCAAGACCGTACCGCGTCCGAGAGTGCCCGGCTGGGGGCATCGAGACGTCGCCTACGGGAAACACGCGACCACCTGGTCCAGGCCAACATGGCGATGGTCCTGTCCGTAGCCAAGCGGTTCACTTGCCACAATGTCGAATACGATGACATGGTGGCGGCAGGTGTGGACAAACTGTTCTACTGCGTCGATCGGTTCGACGTGCGTCGAGGCTACAAACTCAGCACTTATACGGTCCGCTCCCTCTGGCGTCTGTTTGCCCACATGAACGCTGCGGAACGTAAGCACCAGGACAACCGCGTCAAGTGTGACCCTGTCGCCATTGCCCGCCGCACAGCTTCGCAAACGTGTGGCGACCGTGATGAGGTCATTGACCTACGTGAGGCACTGAAGAACAATACGGCAGACCTGACGAAGATGGAGGTCAAAATACTGACATTACGTTTTGGGCTGAATAACGGATGCGGACTCACATTAAAAAAGGTCGGGGAGCAGTTCGGCCTGACCAAGGAACGCATACGGCAGATTCAACGAGTCGCCCTAGACAAGCTGAAAGAGGCAATGGAAAAATAAACAACAGAGAGGCTTGACACAGGCCACTTGGCCGGTTATCTTGGTTCCAACTTCAGACCCTAATCCTTCACCCTACTCGGAGACCCTGACTATGAGCAAGATTCTTATCCAAAACCCCGGCGAACTTCCTGTCTGGGGCATGCGCCTTCTCGGCCTGTCCAACAAGAACGAAGATCAGATTGGCAAGTTCGGAACTGGCCTGAAAGAGTCCATTGCATTACTGTCCCGTATGGGCCAGTTCCCGATCATCTTCTCTGGTACGAACCGGATCGACTTCAGCATCCAAGAGTTTGAGGACGATCAGCAAGAGATCAGCTTCAAGATGTCCGAAGACCGTGGCCGGTTCGCGGCAGGTACATGGCATGGATTAGGCATCCACCCCAGCTTCGGCGCAAACGACTGGGACGACTCATGGATGGTGTTCCGTGAGCTTGTCTGCAATTCACTCGATGAGGGCGGTGTCGAAGGCCTGTTCCATGACGTCGTCAGTACAGAGCCTGAAGGTGTTGCAGGTGCAACACGCATCTACGTCCCCGCGACGGGACCACTCATGTCCGCCTACGCAACACTGTCCGACCGCCTGTTGATGTTGAGTGATGCGAGTGTCGTGGCGACGCACGGTGAAGGTGACCAAACCTTAGCCAAACGGAAGAGCCGAGAGGCTCAGATATTCAACAGGCAGGTGTGGGTGCAGGAGGATGTCCGAGAGTCGTTGTTCGACTACAACTTCCGCGACCTGAAGCTCAACGAGAGTCGGTCGGCGGACTGGTACGAGGTCCACTCCGCAGTCGCCTGCATGATGGCCAAGTGGCCGGTCGCGCAGGCCAGGGCTATGCTTAGTGCGATGGTCAATGACAAAAAGAACGCCACAGACCTGTTTGAGGCTTCGGCCCTGACCTCTGCCCACTACTTTGCCAACGTGGTCGAGTCGAAGAACTGGGCGACCGCATTTACGAACATATGGGGCGTGAATGCGGTGATGACTGACAACGATAAGTATTACTGCGAAAAGCTCTGCGACACGGGGTTCACGCCGGTCATCGTCCAGGACAGCGGCCTGCGTGCCCTGCTCCGCGCATCAGGTGTCCGCGAACCTGCCGCTGTCATGTCAGAAGAGGAAATAGAGTACGAGACGCTCCAGTCGCCCAACGCGGCGCAGCAGGCCGTCTTCGACGGTGTATGGAACCGACTGCACGATGCTGGGCTGACCCGTGGCAAGGACAAGCCGGGCCTAATGGTGTTCAAACCTCGAACGGGCCTAGGTCTCACCCTCTTTGGTTCCTACAAGGACGGCGTGTGCCATATCAACATGGACTTTTCTGGATCGTCACAGGAACGCCGGACATGCCTCGAAGAGATCGCCCACCACATCACAGGGGCAGCGGACTGCACCCGTGACTTCCAAGAGTTCTTCCTCGAAGCGGTAGATGACCTCCTGCTTCGTGGGTCGAAAGGCTCGTGTACCGACTTTCCTCAACCTACTAAATAGGAGTAGAATATGTTCGCATGTATGATTAACAGCTACACTGTTGCAGTGGCCATTCTCGCCGCAGTGTTCGTATCGCACCTCGTGGTTATATGCTGGATATTGGCGAAAATGCAGTCCCAAGACCTGCGAGATAGGACCAAACCCAATGACGCTTGATGCCGAAACGCAGCAGAAGCTCATCATACTCCAGATGCGATATCGGGCAGCGTCCGCTGACTTCTGTGCTGCCAACCAAAATTTATTACACATGGCGACACAGATGATGGCAGACGGAGACGTCAAGGGTGGGCTGAAACTCATGGAGGACAGTGTTGCTAGAATTGAAGGCTCAACCATGTCTCTCCGACGAATCCTGGCAGACAGCTAACTACTCACACCACAAGGACTAAGATGTCATCAGTAAGTAAACGCGGACACCGACAAGCACTCACCGACAATCAGTACAGTGATCTTCGCACCGACCTTCGC
>JQIA01002242.1_pt1 | contig 10361 bp, 12 predicted proteins | sample 811431 | NCBI WGS metagenome assembly JQIA01 (sample SAMN02998118, study PRJNA258478) | marine sediment metagenome | biome: marine; feature: seafloor; material: sediment; isolation source: oil-polluted sediment collected from 3 locations (0.5 km, 0.7 km and 0.9 km)... | place: USA: Gulf of Mexico ... | reverse complement strand
TCGCCTTCACCACCGAAAACAGTGTCATCACTTTCAAGTGCATATATAAGGTCATTTTGGTCGGTTCCGTTTAAAATATCCACTTCTGGGGTTCCCATAATCACGTTTAAAACTGGCAATTCAAAAGGTGAGATATTCCACATATTTGCGAATATTGATTCATATGAATCGCTCTCTGGAAGTTCGCTGGCGTCGTAAAGATTGAGTGCATTTAGCTCATCAAAACCCTCGGATGCAACCAATAAACCGCCTCCACTCTGCCCAAAAAGGAAATTATGCCCTTCATCGTCGTTGACTATATCGTTGTCGTCCAAACCATATATTTCGCTATCTGAGTTATCGCTGAATATATTTCCCAAACCTTTATTAACTTTTGACATGATAATACCTCTTATTTTATAAAATTACGCCCTATAGTTTATAATCTCATAAAATTACTAACATGTCATTAACAAGCTGGGAAAAGAGGTGTTTTTTTCTAGTTATTTAATTATCGTCTATTCGGTTTATTATATTCATGTGGATTTAGCGGTAAAAACAGCTTTTTTTTCAGCTTCATACCAGTTTTTTGATTACTAAAAATAATATTTGTTTTCTGCCCGACAGAATCCTGTATCACCATACTTTCCAAAAGCATTGGTTTATCAGCAAAAACAAGCGTTAAATTTCCGTCGTCGTCGTCTTGTATATTTATACTAGTAGTGCCAAATTGTTGTTTTATCTCAATTATATTCTCTTTTTCCAGCTCTATTTTTTTATCAGCCAAAATACCCGCAGGTGTGGAGCTTAAAAATACATGATTTGCCTGTTTTAATTCCGTATCGTAATAATTCACAAAACCTGCACTCGCCGTAATCACAATCGGCACGGGCGGATTATATTCCCATCTGAATTTTCCCGGACGCGAAAGATAAAACTTTCCATCTGATAACATTCCCGCCGCATCAATCTGCACAAAATCCGCAGTGAAAGTCGTTAGATTATTTAAATACGCCTCTATTTTCGCCACGGTTTTCGCGTCATAATTCGTTTCGGAGTCGTAGGCAAATGCGGGCATTGCAAAAATTGCAAAAAACGCCACCACTATAATTATTTTTAACTTCTCAAACATTGTATCGCCTTTTTATAATCGTCATTTCCAAATACGGCAGAACCAGCGACTAAAACCGTTGCTCCCGCTTCAATAACTCGGGCTGCATTTTCGGAATTTATACCGCCATCCACCTCAATTTCGATATTTCTATCACCTATTTTATTACGGATGGCTTCGATTTTCCCTACTTGCGATTCGATAAATTTCTGCCCGCCGAATCCCGGATTGACACTCATCACCAAAATTAAATCCACATCGTCTATGATATAATCAATAACATCCGCTGGAGTGGCGGGATTTAGCGATATACCAGCTTTTTTCCCAAGCGATTTTATCAGCCCGATAGAGCGATGAATATGGTTACTTGCCTCCGCATGAATAGTGATAATATCCGCTCCCGCCTCCGCAAATTGGGGAATATACCTGTCCACATTTTCTATCATTAAATGCACATCAAAGGGCAGGGCGGAGTGCTTTTTTAAATCCTTCACGACACCAGCACCGATGGTGATATTCGGCACGAAATGACCGTCCATCACATCAATATGTATATAATCCGCACCAGCACGCGTAATCGCTTCAACCTCATTTCCCAACTGTCCGAAATCAGCAGAGAGAATAGATGGGGCGATTTTTACATTATTTTGTTGGTTATTCATGCGGATAAAATATAAGCAATGAGTAATTTATGCAAGGTTTAAATAGTCGCAAACACATCCCGAATTATATCTTCCTGCACCCGTTTAAACGCCTTATCAAAAGATGCCACAATAGCGGATAGCGTATTTTTTTCAGCAATTTCCGTATGTTGAGATATGAAAGTTTTAAGAATCCTGTTATTTTTCACGATTTTATAAACGATTTTGACATTTGTTTTCGGGTTTGAATCTCGCCCCATACCATCTTTATATTCCACTTGGAAATCTCGAATTCGTATAATTAACTTATACCCATTTGCCGCCATGGTTACTTCTTCCGAAACCTTGATTTTACGAGTATTTTCAAAGGAAGAAAGTATTGTTGAGTGAACCATATCTGGTAGATCATCCGCCCATTTTGCCGATATAAAATAGCTCATTTCTCGTTTATCATCAATAAGGGCGATTTTTTTTGTCTCAAGACCCGAAGATGTCTTTGGAATATCAACAAGTAGGTGTCGTCGGACGGTTTTTAAATTATCAAAATCCTCCACTGGCGAGAGAATATATATTATGTCATCGCTTTGCATTGGAGAAAGAAAAATTCCCTGACATCCACAAACGATAAATAACGATAATATGATTATTTTTTTCATTTCGGTATCCTATATCCTTTTTCATTTGGAGAAAATATAATTTGTGACGGATCGTCTTTTAAACTTTCAGCAAGGCTTTCTATTTCATCGGCTGCTTTTTTGGTGGATCTAAGAGTATTTGTTATTTCTATAAGTGCAACATCGGAAAAATTCGCCAAAGTTTTTTTATTTTCTACGATGAATTTTTCAAGTTCCAATGCTGTTCTACTGAAAGCTTCTGCTGTTTTTTGTATTTCATCCACCGTTACTGCAATCTGACCGTCAGAGGTTGCTTCCTCTAGAGAATGTGTAATCTGCTCTATATTAGCTAGAGAATTTTCAATATTTTCCAAATTTTTATTGTTGAATAATTGGGATATTCGATCTGTGACTCCCTGTAATTTATCTATAATTTCGGGTATTCCGACAATTACCTTTCCAATGAGTGAATCGGCTGCTTTAATAATTGGATACTTATCTTTTCTACTTGTTTTATCTCTTCTTAAAGTAGGGGATTCTTTACTTCCGCCTATGATTTCAATAAATGTAAGTCCTGTGATTCCCTTAGGTTTAAGTGTAACTTCTGTATCTTCTTTTATTGGGGTATTTGATTCTATTTCTATAACAACCCTAATATGTTCTGGATCGTTAGGATTTAGAGAAATTTTGGAAACTTTACCTACTTGGAATCCTTTATACGCAACCTCTGTTCCTACATTTACACCATACACAGATTCCTTAAAATATATGGCATATTTTTTGTATAGATTTTGCGTGCTAGTTCCAGCTATCCAAAAGGAAAATAATATAAGACAAAAGGTAGTTATTATAACAAATAACCCAACCGTGAAATGAAGTTCTTTAGAAGCCTTTTGCATATAACCTACATTTCTAACAACAAGTGGGGATATTGTAAAGCGAAATGTTTTCCCTTTTAAAGCGTAAAAAGGGGAGCGTTTTTTGTTACGCCCCCCCCCTCCTGAAATAACTAGCCTTTTAGTGGCAAGTTAAGTATTTCACGTGCCTCTGCAACGCTTGCAGGATGACGGTTATATTCAGGACAAATATCCACCACTTGCTGTACTAATTCAGCATTACTGTTTGCCAAACGTGTACGGTCAAATTTCAGATTGTCTTCCAATCCAGTACGTACGTGTCCACCAAGTTCAAGCATCCAACGAGCTACTTCTAGCTGATGTCTTCCGATTCCAGCCGCACACCATGTTGCGTTTGGAACAAGTTCTTCGATTTGGGAAACCCCAAATTCCACCCATTTACGCAATGCAGGCATTGCATTTGGAATACCAAGTACAAGCTGAATGTGTGGATTATCACGCATAAGTCCTTTATCAATCAATGCCTTGGTGGTGTAAATCATAGACATATCAAATGCTTCCACTTCAGGCTTAATGTTATTGTCTAACATCATTTTAGCCATATTTGTTACTAATTCTGGGTGATTTTCATATATTTGAGTAGCGAAGTTTACAGTTCCAGTTGCGATGGAACCCATTTCTGGGTTTAAAGCCAAAGGCTCCATTCTGCTATTTTGATTCCGTCCACGTCCACCTGTGGAAATCTGTACGATCATTCCGTCGGTTTCAGCTTCAATTCCTTCTTTAATTTGTCTAAACAAGTTGATGTCAGACGATGATTTTCCGTCATCTCCACGAGCATGCACATGAGCAATGGTTGCTCCTGCGTCAAATGCTTCCTTTGCGGATGCGATAATTTCTTCAACGGTAACAGGAACGGCAGGGTTATCTGCTTTTGATGGTACGGCACCTGTAAGGGCGGCACATATAATGACTGGTTTTGTTGTCATGATTTTTCCTCTATTTAAAATGAGCGGGTATTATAGGAAATGCGATTGAAAAAGTCAAGTTTTATTCCAAAAATTCCCGCAACATCTGCTCTACATATTCTTTAGACGCGGGATTTTTCAATGCAAAGGCGATATTGGCTTCTAAAAATCCGCGATGACCCCCGCAATCTATTCTTTTTCCTGTGAATTTCACACCGTAAGTATCCACATTATTCATTGTGGCTTTGATTGCGTCGGTAAGTTGGATTTCCCCACCTTGTCCTTTCTTACCCTTTGATAAATAATCAAAAATTTGCGGTTGTAAAATATAGCGTCCCACGATGGAGATATTAGATGGGGCGTTTTCAGGAGCGGGTTTTTCCACCATATCACATATTGGAATGGTATCGCCTTCAGTATATTCAGGCGATGGTGTAACAATTCCGTATTTATTCACATCTTTTTGTGGAACTTCCGCCACACCCAGAACATTTCCACCCGTATTTTCATACTGCTCTATCATATTTTGCAATAGGCTTTTGCCCTCAGATAGAAACATTTCATCGGCTAAAATCACGGCGAACGGTTCATCACCTATGAAATTTTTCGCACAATACACGGCATGTCCCAATCCAAGCGGATTTTGCTGCCGAATAAATGCGATATTTCCAGCGGGAGGAAGCCAATCTTTCGCAAGTGATAGAAGGTGTTCTTTTTCACGCTCATTCAGGACGCTTTCCAATTCATACGCGTTATCAAAGTGGTCTTCAATCGCGGTTTTATTCCGCCCTGTGATAAATATAAACTGCTCTATACCAGCGTTTTTCGCCTCTTCAAAAGCGTATTGAATCAATGGTTTATCCACCACTGTAAGCATTTCTTTAGGCATGGATTTTGTAGCGGGAAGGAATCTAGTTCCTAAACCACCAACGGGAAATACGGCTGTTTTAATTTTTTTCATGCGGATATTTATAACGGAAAAATTTTAAAAATACTATAAATTTGTCATTCCAGAAGCCACATTTATCCAAACTTGTTTGGTAAGAAATGTTCGCTATCTGGAATCCATCTCAAGGGCATACTTTGCCTCCAAATGGATCCCAGATAGTAAGAGTCTCTAAGGATTAAAATCCTAGAGCCTCTAACTTCTGGGATGACATGGTAGCGGATTCTAGTTTACATTCTATCGGTTAAATCAACGCTTTTGATAATCTCTTCAAGGCTAGTTTCACCATCCAAAACCTTGCCGATTGCATCATCAGCCATACTTACAAATCCGTTTTCCAAAGCATATCGTCCGATAGTATTACTTGTGGCAGATGTAGCCACAAATTCCTGAATATTCCTATCAATCCGCAAAATTTCCACAACTGCAATCCGTCCCTTAAATCCCTTATTTCTACACTCCTTACACCCAACACCTTCATATATAGTAGGTGGATTTGAGCTAGAAACACCAAGCATTTCACATTCTTTTTCCGTGGCGGTTTTGGGTTTTTTACATTCTTTACAAAGCGTTCTAACCAACCGCTGTCCGATACATGCTGTCAACGAATCAGGTAACATATATCTCGGAATACCAATATCAATCAGCCTAGAAATCACCCCAAGTGCGTCGTTTGTATGTAAAGTAGAAAACACCTGATGTCCTGTAATCGCAGCACGTAAAGCCATCATAGCCGTTTCCTCATCACGAACCTCACCGATGAATATAATATCGGGATCCTGACGCAACATAGATTTTATACCACTAGCAAAGTTAATAGATCCTTCCTTAACCTGTGCCTGCCTGATAAGCGGAAGTTTATATTCCACTGGATCTTCCAGCGTCATAATATTCACACTCATGGAGTTGATATATCCCAAAATGGAATAAAGAGTGGTGGTTTTTCCGCTACCCGTAGGCCCTGTAATTACTATAATACCCGCGGGTTTACGTAATATCCTTTTTAATGTGGAGATATTATGCTCGCTAAAACCCAGTTCCTCCAATTTCAAAAGCGATTTTTCCTTATCCAACAAACGCATAACGATATTCTCACCATGAATAGTAGGTTGAGATGCCACACGGAAATCCACCTCCCGCCCCAAAACGGTGTAACTAGTCCGTCCATCCTGTGCAAGCCTAGTTTCCGCGATATTCATACCAGACATAATTTTAATACGCACCACAATCGCAGCCCAATATTTTTTGTGGAAACTACGAATTTGCTCCAGCTCCCCGTCAATACGATAACGCACCCGCACAAATGAATCCTCGGGTTCAAAATGCAAATCCGATGCTTCCCGTTTAATAGCATCTATAAGCAACGCATCAATCAAACGCACGGTGGGATTAGTATATGTCTCCTGTTCATTTTCCTCGTAATCTCCAGTTTCTATTTCCTTTAAAATACCACCAATGGACATTTCATAATCGTAATATTTATCTATCAATTCCAGCAATTCCCCTTCAGGGCAAAACAGCGGTGTGATAGTTATACTTTTAGGAAAATATTTCCGAATTTGATCGATGGAAATCACATTATATACATCCGCCATCGCGAGGCTTAGTTCGTCGTCTTTTAGCGAAACAGGTAGGACTTTCTGATTCATAGCTATTTTTTTCGGTAATTTATGAATTAAATTTGTATCAAGGACAGATGTTTTCACATCAAGTTTTTTTGTTCCAGAATCCATAGCGAGAACTTCACCAAGCGTATCGGCGGTGATAAATCCCAGACGAACCATCACTTGCCCAATAAGTTCACCAGAATTTTTCTTCTCTTGCATTGCGATTTCAACTTGATCTTTTGAGATAAGACCTAGTGATACGAGTTTTTCACCTATACGCATTTTGTGCATAGAAGATTTATCGTCTTTTGATTTTTCAGGTGCGTTCATTATATATCTTTAATTCCTAGACTATATTATATATATTACAAATCATGAAAACAAATACAATTATAAAAGAAACAATTTGGAATACGACTTTGGATTTTGATATAAATAATTATATTCAAGAAATTATGACTGCCGTGTTGAAAAAATGCGATATGTCGTTTGAAAATGAGCCTGAAGTTTCCATATTACTTACAATGGATGAAGAGGTGAGGGGGCTAAATAAGGATTTTCGTGGCGTAGATAAACCAACAAATGTATTATCATTTCCCGATGGTGACACTATAGAAAACAAGACATACCTTGGCGATATAGCCTTGGCATTTGAAACTATACAAGGCGAAGCGACGGAGCAGAATAAAAATTTAAAAAATCATTTCACGCATTTGTTAGTTCATGCTATGCTACATTTACTCGGTTATAATCATGAGGAAGAAAAACAAGCCGAGCAGATGGAAAAATTAGAAATAGAAATTCTTGAAGATTTTCAAATATCTAATCCATATTTAAAGACTTAAAAGAAAATTATGAAAGATACTTCAGATACCCCAAAAAATCAGGACGAACCTCCTTCGTTATTCAATAAAATCAAGTGCTTTTTTAATTTCCAAAAGGAAGGCTCGCTTAAGGAGGCTATTGAGGAAGTGCTGGAAGAGCATCCAGAAAAAATGGCACTTGATAGGGATGAGGAAAATACAATCTTCTATAACCTGCTTGATTTTACAGAGCTAAAAGCAAAGGATATAATGATTCCACGAACGGATATTGAGGCGATTGAGCATTCTATCTCCTTGGATAAGTTAAAAAAAATCGTGTTGAAAAGTGAGCATACTCGGTTTCCTATTTATAAAGGAAACCTAGACCATGTTGTTGGTTTTTTGCATTTAAAAGACCTAGTTCCATATTTGGAAAATTCGGAAAAATCGTTTGATATGAATGCGGTTATTCGTAAAATTCTTGTTGTTCCACCGTCAAAAAAAGCCATTGATATACTGCACGATATGCGGGCTGATAGGGTTCACATGGCAATTGTAATTGATGAATACGGTGGGACTGATGGCTTAATCACGCTTGAGGATATCTTTGAGGAAATCGTTGGTGATATTCAAGATGAGCATGATGAAGAGGAAGAAGGAAATAGCTTATTATGGATTTCTGATTCCGTTTGGGAAGCCGATGCACGCACCGATATTGAGCATCTGGAAGAAGCAATAGGGCAAGATTTACGTAAAGAAGAGGATTTTGAAACCATCGGCGGATTGATATTCTTTATCGCTGGAAAAGTTCCTAAAAAAGGCGACAAGCTTTCATATAAATCAGAAGGATTGGAATTTGATATACTAGAAGCCGAACCAAGATGCGTAAAAAAAGTCCGTATAACAAAAATCACATCAGAAATTTAAATCTATTGTTGAAAAATCGCTGAAATTGTGTTTTAATAGTGAAATGAAAAATATAATTACGATAATTTTGGTTTTGTTAGTGAGTAGTTCTGGGTTTGCCTGTGATTTGGAAGATGCATGTATTAACGAGATTCAAAAAGCTTCAAAAAAAATAAGCGAAAAAAATTACACTGGAGCAATTAAAGATTACAGCAAAGCAATTAAAGAAATGCCAGACTGTATTGAGGCATACAAGTATAGAGGCGACGCAAAATCAAAGCTGGAATTACACGAGGCTGCGATAAAAGATTATACAAAAGCTACTGAATTAGACCAAAAATGGGGTGAACCGTATTACGGTCGTGGAGTAGCTAAATACTATATCGGGGATATTAAAGGTGCGTTGATGGATCTGCAAAAATCCGAAAAACTCGGCGTTAAAAAAGCCACTAATATAATCGCGAAAATCAGGAAATAATTACCACGAGTTTGGGAATTTTAAAATTGTCATTCCAGAAGCCTCATTTCTCCAAATTTATTTGGTAAGAAATGGGAGCTATCTGGAATCCATCTCAAGGTTTTTCACTGTCTCTAAATGGATCCCAGATAGCAAGAGTCTCTACGGATTAAAATCCTAGAGTCTCTAACTTCTGGGATGACAACCCTTATAAATCAAATGCTAATCACTCCGTAACTATCGGTAATAAAACACTTTCATGCGATTCCAACGCACGTAATTCATCCAGCGTAATTGCTTGATCTTCGGAAAATGGCGAGCTATGTGTGCGTCGTAATTGAGTGACATAGCAGCAAGTATCAAGTGCATAAGCAATATCACGAGCAAGCGAACGGACATATGTTCCCTTTCCACAGCGGACTTTAAATTTAGCCGTTTTTATTTCATCTTCAAGGGAAGTTTCCAGTAATTCCAAAGAATAAATTTTGACAATTCTTGGTTTTATTTCTACTTCCTCACCTGCACGAACTCTATCGCAAGCTCGTTTTCCATTTATTTTTATCGCGGAGTATATAGGGGGAGTTTGTTCAATATCTCCTACGAATTTTGGCAAAACGGCGATTATTTGTTCTTTTGTGAGATTTTTATAATTATTATTTTCATCTGTTTTTTCCACTACTCCTTCCATATCAAGAGTATCAGTTTCCTCACCCCATTTGACAGTAAAAACATACTCTTTTTCACCATTCATTACGAGCGATATAGTTTTAGTTGCCCCTCTACCTAAGGCTATAGGCAGTATTCCAGTTGCTAGCGGATCGAGTGTTCCCGTATGCCCAACTTTTTTCACACGCGTAATTCCCTTCACTATAGCAACTACTTTCGCTGAAGTAATTCCCGACGGTTTATCTATAACAATGTATCCTTCCATAAAATATATCTTTACATTAAAACGAGCGTTTGTTATATAGAAATCTTTAGTTTGTTGATATTTTTTTCAGCAAATGTTTTTACTACTTTTTTACTAGGGCTACATAATTATGGAAACTATGAAAGGAACCGTTAAATGGTTTAATCCAAACAAGGGGTATGGTTTTATCCAACCTGAAAGTGGAACACAAGATGTATTTGTTCACATCACAGCAGTTCAGAGAGCTGGTCTTCAATCTTTAGATGAAGGACAAGCAGTTAGCTTTGAACCTGTTGAAAAGAATGGAAGAATTTCTGCAGAAGAATTGAGATTAGAAAACTAATACTTTTTAAATCTTTATACGGAATTCGGGCTTATCTATTTATTTAGATAAGCCTGTTTTTTTTACTCCTCCACCGTGTTTCTCCGTATAATTTTAGAATATCTCAAATAGATTAAAAATGGTTTAATGGATATCACTCACCGAAAGCGGCATAATTAAAAAGTGTAGGGCTGGTTTATGAGTTAGAAAGGATAAATCGTATCATTTTTTTCTTTCTAT
>JQIA01002241.1_pt1 | contig 10361 bp, 8 predicted proteins | sample 811431 | NCBI WGS metagenome assembly JQIA01 (sample SAMN02998118, study PRJNA258478) | marine sediment metagenome | biome: marine; feature: seafloor; material: sediment; isolation source: oil-polluted sediment collected from 3 locations (0.5 km, 0.7 km and 0.9 km)... | place: USA: Gulf of Mexico ... | reverse complement strand
AATATCACTTAATGTTAAACCTGCTTGCCAAGCAGGGCTATTTTTTTCAACGCTCGTTATTTGTAAACCACTGGTTGTTTTTTTAGTTTTAATCCCTACCCAAGCTTTTTGTTTTTGCTTATTTTTTTTACCGTATGACATAGTTAAACCAGCTTTTGCCAATAGGTTATTAAAATCAACCTCAACGTGACCATGAACATTTTCTTGCCACCATAATCGGTAATCGTCATGGGTAAGATCCTTTAAAATAATTAACAAATCGTTTTCATCAAAACTTTTTGGGATTTTATAATGTTGATAAAGCATATTGTGCACATCTCGATAGCTTTTTTCTAATGCTGTTTTTTCCATAATTGAAAAATCTAACAACCAAGACACTAAAAAGCCTTCAGAATAGATATTTACACTATGATTATTATCATAATCACCACCCTCTTCTAACCACTTATTAAAACTTGCTTGTGCAACAGTTTGGCTTTCTCTCCCTGGTTTATGAATATAACCAGTAATACGTTTTGCTAAGCTTTCTAAAAATTCTTTACTCGACATTAAATCTCCGCGCAGTAACAATTGGTTCTGTAAATAACTAGTCGAACCTTCACTTAACCAAAGCAATGTTGAATAATTTTCTTTTTGATAATCATAAGGTACCAAACCTTTAGGACGATACTGCTTAACATTCCACGTATGAATAAACTCATGGGCAGCCGTTGAAATAAACCTTAAATAATCTTTTCTTTGTGAAAATTTAAAACGAGAAGTTTGTATTATGGTTGAATTTAAATGTTCTGTAGCGCCACGCGCACCACTTGTTGCATGCACCATAAAAACATAACGTTTAAATGGGTAACCTTGCCAAATATGCTTACTTTGTTGTACTAATTGTTTTAAATCAGCAACTATTTTAGCGCTATCATAGTTACCCTTACCCCAGATAACCAATTCGTAAGCATGATCTTCAACAGAAAATTTATGATGCTCATTTATTCCTGTTTCAATGGGTGAATCAACTAGCACATCGTAGTTTTCAGCTATAAATTGGTGAGAGTTTTCACCTGATTCTAGCCCTGAGACACTATTCCAAGTTGCAGGTACCTGTAAATTAATAGTATGTTCTTGATCCCGAGTAACTTCGCTATACATAACAACCGTAGAAGCATCAAGATAAGCATGACTATCATCAATATGCCTTGTTCTTTGTCCTAATTGATTCGCATATACTTGATAACTTATCTTAACTTTTTTATTCAAGGTACCTTGCACTTGCCAAGTATCTTTATCTACTTTTTTCCAATCCAGCTTATTGCCCTGACTGTCTAAAGCAGTAAATTCACGAATACCATTAGCAAGGTTAATGATTTCATATCGTCCAGTTCGCCATGTGGGTAAATAAAAATTTGTCTGTTCACTAGCAAACGTCTCAAAGTTTATTGTAATTAGCGCATAATGATGTTGTGGCTGCTCAATAACAATATCAACAGAAACACTTGCCTGTACGTAAGTAGCATGAGAAATACATAAAGTAATAACCCGTATTAAAAACGTTCTGAATAAAAGCGATATTTTAGTCATATTCAACTAAACTCCCTTTAGAGCATAAAATAAGATAATGATAGTTTAACGAGTTAAACTATTTTAGGTAATAAAAAATTGCTTAAGGTAAGCCTTTTAGCTATCACTGAGGTCAACTTTTCGCGATAAGTTTAAAATAGTTCCATTTTTTATATAAATTAACTAACAATCCTATTGATAATGCTGTAAATTATCACACATAAACACAAGGTTTTTGTTGCTTTTTTTATAAATGCCAAATACAAGGATTACCTTTTAAAATGACTTCTACTAGTGTTGCAGCCAGCCAAGTGAAAGTATTAAAAAACAAGCTAAATGCGGCAATAGAGTCTAGAGCATCGCTTGAAGAAGACTTTAGCGCGCAATCAAGTATGTTAATACAGTTTATTAACAAATTGTCTCAGGTTTCCAAAGGTATAAACGTAAAATTAGATAACCGTCTAGCTCAGCTTAGAACTTTACTAACTAAGTCAGCTCCTATTTCTGATTTAGAATTGAAAATAGCTGAAATATCAAAGCTATTGCAAACTCATGCGGTCACTAACGAGCAAAACATTACCCGTTTGCATGAACAATTTAATGAAGCGGGTCAGAATTTACAAAAAATAAATGGTTTACCCAATGAACTACGCCGAAAACTTCGAGCTTTACTAAAAGAGACGGAATCTACTAAAGATAGTATTGTTCAATATGTCCCTTTATTGAGCCAACTTTTAGAATTTTATGATGAATCTTTACGTGCAAAAACAGATCTCCCTACAGGTGGTTTATTGTCTGCCAATCAAGCCTCTGTTAATAATGTGACTACAGATGAAAGTACCTGTAATATAAATTCTGATGTAAACAATATACTCATTGAGCAGATTTCTATTTGCCTAAGTAAATTACACTTATCAACTCAACACACTAAAGAGCTATTAGTAATAAATAAAAAATTACTACGCGATACTACCAATGATGAAGTATTAAAGCGATTTATTGAAATTTTTGATGTTATTGTTGCTGACTTACAAAAAGAACGAGATAGCTCTAAAGTTTTTTTAAATACGCTAAGTGAAACATTAACCACAGTACAAAACGCAGTTAAAAAAACTTTATTTACATGTAGTAAAGCTCAAAGCACTAACGATAAAATTAACGAAAAGCTTCACGTTCAATTACTCGATATGACGGGTGCGGTAAAAAAAGCCACATCACTAGAGCAAGTAAGAGTAGACATTAATGGTAAATTAAATAGCATTGCTCAAACACTTGTAGAGAAAACCACATTTGAGCATCAAAACCAGCAGGTTTTAGCAAGCCAATTAAATGAAATGGCCAAAAAAGTTGAAAAACTTGAAGAGCAAAGTCAAGAGTTTGAAGTGAAACTTGCTGAGCAACAACGTAAAAGTATGCAAGACGCTCTAACTAAATTAAGTAACAGAGCTGCTTTTGACGAATACTTCACCCAATCTTTAGTTCGTTTTCACCATAAACCTTTTGAATTATCTTTGGTTGTTATTGATATAGATGATTTTAAAAAAATTAATGACACCTATGGTCATACAGCTGGCGATAAAACATTACAAGTCATTGCTAACACAATACAAAAGAAAGTAAGTAAAGATGCATTTGTTGCCCGCTATGGTGGAGAAGAGTTTGTTCTTATTTATATGAAGCAAAAAGAAGATGCATTGGTAAAAGAGTTAAACTTATTAAATAAAAACATTGCACGCTTGCCGTTCAAGTTTAAAAATAACAAAGTAAGTATTACGCTATCAATTGGCGCGACTCATATAACAACAGAAGATAATATTCATACCGCCTTTGAACGTGCCGACCAAGCTATGTATCAAGCAAAAAGAAAAGGCAAAAACCAAGTTATTTATACGAAATAATGTTTTGGATAGCTTTGGTCTTAAAATAGTTAGCAGTTAGGCAATACATAGGAATTCAGTATGCATACTCAGCTTAACCCTGTCGGAAACATGAATATTCTCTCACAAGCTGAGGTTGACCAACTTCAACAATCATCTACAAGTGAACTTTATAATCTTTATAGAAATTGCTCTCTTGCGGTACTTAATGCGGGTAGTAATACTGATGACGCAGAAGCTATTTACCAACAACATAAAGAATTCTCTATTGAGGTACTCCGACGTGAACGTGGCGTCAAAATAAAGCTAAAAAACGCACCTGAACATGCCTTTGTCGATGGCAAAATAATTCGTGGTATTCGCGAACATTTATCAGCTGTTTTACGTGATATATTATTTATTCACAATCGCTATCAAAACATGTACTGCAAGCCTGATTCATTAACAGATGCTACTTTTGGTATATTGCGAAATGCTAATGCTATTTTACCTGAAACAGAACCGCGTTTAATTACCTGTTGGGGTGGTCACGCTATAAAACACACAGAGTACAAATACACTAAAGCCGTTGGTTATCAATTAGGCTTACGCTGTTTTAATATTTGTACGGGTTGTGGCCCAGGAGCGATGAAAGGCCCGATGAAAGGTGCGGCCATAGGTCATGCCAAACAGCGAAATAAAGATGGACGCTACATGGGGTTAACAGAGCCTAGTATTATTGCAGCAGAGCCACCTAACGCCATAGTAAATGAACTGGTTATTATGCCCGATATTGAAAAACGTTTAGAAGCATTTGTTAGAATGTCTCATGGTATTATAATTTTCCCAGGTGGCGCTGGTACTGCTGAAGAATTGCTTTATATTTTAGGAATATTATTAAATAAAGACAACAGCGATCAAGTACTGCCTATTGTATTAACAGGACCAAGTAGCGCCAGTGATTACTTTAAAGAAATTGACGCCTTTATTGGGGCTACTTTAGGCGAAAAAGCCCAAAGTCTTTATAAAATAATTATCGATGATGCAGAGCAAGTTGCTCAAGTTTTATCTAAAGGCTTAGAAAAAGTACTTGCCTACCGAAAAGAAACAGGTGATGCCTTTCATTTTAATTGGTCATTAGCTATTGAAAGTAACTTTCAACAACCGTTTGAACCTAATCATCAAAATATGTCTGCATTAAACATTAGTCATAATCAATCAACAGCGGATCTAGCAGCTAACCTGCGTAGGGTGTTTTCTGGTATTGTTGCTGGTAATGTAAAATCAAATGGCATAAAAGCAATTAGAGATCATGGCCCTTTTCAACTATCTGGGGACAAAAAGATAATGACATTAATGGACAAGTTACTCGCCTCTTTCGTTAGTCAACAACGAATGAAATTGCCAGGTAGTGAATATATACCTTGTTATCGAGTAATAGAGGATTAAACGTGTCTGTTCACTTAGTATTAATCGATGCTTTAAACTTGATCCGACGTATTTATGCCGTACAAGAGCGTCCTTTTGTTCAAATAAAACACCAATCAGATGACAAACTATCAGAAAAAACTCAACAACAGGTTTTATTTAATACTCAACAAGCATGCACTAAAGCGCTAGATAATATATTAAAATCTCAACAGGCAAGTCATGCGATTGCTGTATTTGATAGCCAAAAACCTTGTTGGCGTTATAAGCTTTACCCTGACTACAAAAAAGGCCGTAAAAAAATGTCCTCATATTTGGCTAATGAGTTATCTAATATACAAGATGCTTTTCTAGCGTTAGGAGTTGACTCATTAATATCAGAAGAAGACGAGGCAGACGACTTAATCGCAACTTTAGCGACAAAAATGGCACTTCATGGGCAGCATGTCACTATCATTTCCACTGACAAAGGTTTTTTATCTTTATTAAGTCCACATATCCACGTCTATGATTACTTTAATCGGCGTTATTTAGATGAAGCATATGTGAAAGATAAATTTAACATAAAGCCAACACAATTAATCGACTTGTGGACATTAACCGGCGATAACACAAATAAAATCCCTGGTGTTGCAGGCATAGGCCAAATAACTGCGGCAAGTTTACTTAATGAACACGGCTCAATTGGTGCGTTATTACGAAATGACAATATAAAGGCTACCATTCAAGAAAAACTTAATAGTAGTGAAGAGCAAATGACAATAAGTAAAAAACTACTTACGCTAAAACAAAATATCCCTCTAGGTTTTAACCTTAAAGATATTAGACTAGATAAAGCGGAAACATTAATCAAAACCACAAAAAATAGCTAATAAAAAGTCTACAAAACAATAAGATACTATTTTATAGTTATATTATTAACTACACACATTAGCTAAACATAATGACATTAAATAATACATTCAAATAATATAGACTAAAGTCATCTTGATACAGACTAAATTAACATTTAGTATTACAACCTTGTTGTGTTTAAATGTTAGTGATTTGATTTATGCTGAATAAATTATACCTAATAGATTATTTCTAATAAATAATACTGAATAAAATAACGGATAGGAGTAAAGTTATCGAAGATTAATCCTCCCCCATAAAACACAAGAAAATTAATGATATAAAGTACTAAACAGATCAATCAGTTGCTATTTAAGCATTATCTCAAATGCATTAAATTAAATCCTTCTTTAGCTCATATAGCTAAATATATATCTTCTATCACAAGGCAAAGAAAATGACCAAGCAAACCATCACAGTAATCCCAGGCGACGGCATTGGCCCAAGTATTATTGAGGCAACAATTAAAGTTTTAGATAAAGCAGGTTGTAATTTTAATTATGAATATGCTGATGCAGGACTAACAGCATTAGAGAATCATGGTGAATTAGTACCACAAGAAACCTTAGATCTTATTGAAAAAAACAAAATCACTTTAAAAGGCCCTTTAACAACACCTGTTGGTGAAGGCTTTACTTCTATTAATGTAACTTTACGCAAACAATTCAAGTTATACGCAAATTTACGTCCCGTATTATCTTTTAAAGGTACTAAAGCGCGTTACGAAAACATTGATATTTTAACCGTACGTGAAAATACTCAAGGTATGTATTCTGGTGTTGGCCAAGTTGTATCTGAAGACGGTACAGAAGCTGAAGCAAAGAGTGTTATTACGCGTGATGGCGCTGAAAAAATATTGACTTTTGCTTATGAGACAGCGAAAAAGGAAGGTCGTAAAAAAGTAACGGCTGTACACAAAGCTAACATATTAAAATCAACTTCAGGCTTATTCTTAAAAGTTGCTCGTGAAGTAGCGGCTCGTTACCCTGAAATTGAGTCAACTGAAATGATTGTTGATAACTGTTGTATGCAATTAGTGATGAACCCTGAACAATTTGACGTTATAGTTACCACAAACCTTTTCGGTGATATTTTATCTGATCTTTGTGCTGGTTTAGTTGGCGGTTTAGGCATGGCACCAGGCGCAAACATTGGTGAAGACTGTGCTATTTTTGAAGCAGTTCATGGTAGTGCTCCTGATATTGCAGGTAAAAATTTAGCTAACCCTACGTCAGTGATTTTAGCGGCCTTACAAATGCTTGAATATTTAGAAATGAGTGATAAAGCAGAAAAGATTAGAGCGGCTCTAGTTGATGTTATAGCGAGTAAAGATCGCACTACTCGTGATTTAGGTGGTACACACGGAACAACTGACTTTACTGAAGCGCTTTTAGAAAGACTATAAAAAAGTAAGAAAAATATCGGGTTTCGAAAACACTAAAATCTCAAAGGGTGTTTTCGAAACTCACATCACAACTTATAACAATCTAGCATGTACAGTAATTTCTTCTCTGTCATAATATAAATGCTTGGCATATAACTCATATTTCACGTTATGCTCGCTAAAAGCATCTTTAATGCTTTGTAAGTCTTCTGTCACTTGTTGATACCGCCCTTTCATCGGTAACTTCAAATTAAACATCGCCTCTTTACAATAGCCGTTTAACAACCATTCACTCATTAATTTAGCTACACGTTGTGGTTTTTCAATCATGTCACAAACAAGCCAGTAAACATTTTGCTTCATTGGCACATATTTAAAGCCATCCATCATCTTATGTTTAACTTGCCCTGTTTCCATTAATGATTCCGCCATAGGACCATTATCAATGGCAGTTACCATCATACCTCGGCGCACTAACTGATATGTCCAACCTCCTGGTGCTGAACCTAAATCAACCGCGTTCATGCCCGAAGTTAAACGATGCTCCCATTCATCTCGAGGAATAAAATACAAGAAAGCTTCATCAAGTTTTAGCGTAGAACGGCTTGGTGCAAGACTTGGAAATTTAAGTCGAGGAATTCCCATAACATGAGGCGAGCTATTATGTGCTAATGAAAAGCCTAAAATAACTTCTTGCCCTGAAAGGAACAGCGCATGTAATACTGTGCCACCTTTTTCAGCATCAAAACGCGTATTTTTTCCTGTTAAAACGTTGGCTTTACGTAAACCTTGGCGCAATGGTACTGCTAATTTACGACAAAACTTACTTAACGATTTGCCATCATTAGTATCGGCTGTTTCCATGCGTAAATCATCGTATTGCCATTCATTTCCAAGTACTTCAACAATCGCTTCAACACGGTTATAGTCTGGCAATTCAATTTTTTCGGTAAGTGTTACAAACCATTGGCGAGTAAAAATAAGGCGTTTAAGGGGGAGTGTTTTTATTAACGCTTCACCATGAGCAGGATCGTGTAGATGAAAAAAAACCAAACCTTGATTTTTTTTCAATTCTAAATAGCCATACATTTCATTCCAAGCAGATTTTTCTTGGATCTCGGCACCACATTCTTTTTCAAATCCTGGTCGACAATACAATACAATAGAAGTCATAAGTTATTTTTACCTTCAATTGACAGCAGCAACCAAGCTACTGCCAACGATATTCCGCCAAATGGCGTCAGTTTAGCTATAAAAGCAAAACTAAAAAATGTTTTAATATAAATGCTGCCGCTAAAACACAATATACCAACCAAAAAGGCAATACAGGCAGCTAGCAATATTTTAGAGGGAGCTCTAACAGACAAGTTAGTTATAGCCCAAATCAAGGTCACGAACAAAGCCAGCGTGTGAAATAACTGATATTGCAACGCTGTTTTTAATGTTGATTGTACATTTATAGGTAGCGCTTGCCCTGCATGAGCGAGCCAAGCGCCGAATAGTACAGAAAAGCAACCACTAACGCCAACAAAAACCATCAAAAACTTCACAACTCGGCTTTTATAATAAAAGGTTTCAGACATTATTAACTTTTTCCTGAATAAACTGATCAATAGAATGTGCTGCACTCTGCATGTGTTGTTGATGAGTAAAGCCCGACTTTACTCTAGGCTTTAAACTATGATCGCCATCAACTAAAAAAACAGTTTGGCACAAACTTGATATGTCATACCCTGTAACTTCAACTTGAGAACCAAGAGTATCACGTTCACCCTGTATAATAAGAATAGGACTTTGTGTTTTTTGTAATGGCTCTAAACGAAGTTTTTCTGGCTTTTTAGCTGGATGAAATGGATAGCCTAAACAGAAAACACCTTGAATAAGTTTTGACACGTCGCCATCACCAGCAATTGTTGCCGCAACACGAGAGCCCATAGATTTGCCACCAATAAATAAAGGCAATTTCTTTTCATTGTGATCATTCATCATAAAATGATTAATGGTACTTTTATAACAATCAACCAGTTTAGGCATTCTGTCTGGTGGATAACGCTTACCTAACTCAATTCGTTTATTCATATAAGGAAAATTAAACCTTAAAACATTTATATTGGCTTTATTGAATAAACATGTCATCTGCTCCATAAACTCATGATTCATATCAGCACCAGCGCCATGAGCAAAAATAATTTGCGCGATAGGATTAGCTACAGTGTTTAGAATATAGTTTTCTACTTTAGTTGTTTCTGTATTTGTCATACCTTAACCACGTTGTTCATCAGTAATGTCTCCTGCTCGTTAGCAACCGTATATGCTATAAGGTACATAACTTATCTCAAACTAATCAGTAATAAGAGGAGAGAAGCTTTTTACTAAATCATCAATTGCCTTCATTTGCGTCAAATAAGGCGCTAACTTATCAAGTGGTAATGCACACGGACCATCACATTTAGCAAGAGAAGGATCAGGGTGCGCTTCAATAAATAAACCCGCAATTCCTATAGCAATACCGCTTCGTGTTAACTGAGCAGCTTGAGCACGTCGGCCATCAGCACTATCACTACGACCACCAGGCTTTTGTAATGCGTGTGTTGCATCAAAAATAACGGGAGCATAATGACGCATTTCATCCATAGCTAGCATATCAACCACTAGATTGTTATAACCATAGCAGCTACCTCGTTCACAAAGAATGATATTTTCATTACCTGCTTCACTAAATTTATTAATAATATGCTTCATTTCATGTGCCGCTAAAAACTGAGGTTTTTTAACATTAATCACTGCACCAGTTTTTGCCATAGCAACCACTAAGTCTGTTTGACGTGCTAAAAAAGCAGGAAGTTGTATTACATCGACAACCTCAGCAACAGGTTGTGCCTGATACGGTTCATGTACATCGGTAATAATAGGCACATTAAACGTATTTTTTATTTCTTCAAATATCTTTAAACCCTCATCTAGGCCTGGGCCACGATACGAGTGTACTGAAGAACGATTCGCTTTATCAAACGATGCTTTAAATACATAGGGAATATTTAATTTTTGTGTCACTTCAACATAATGTTCAGCAATTTTCATCGCTAAATCACGTGACTCAAGAACATTCATGCCGCCAAATAAAACAAACGGCTTATCATTGGCAACGTCAATACCCTTAACAATAACTGATTTAATTGTCATAAACTTTCCTTAAAAAATAGTCCTTAAATAATAACACCACATGCACTGCCATCCAAATCAAACCA
>JQIA01002239.1_pt1 | contig 10368 bp, 10 predicted proteins | sample 811431 | NCBI WGS metagenome assembly JQIA01 (sample SAMN02998118, study PRJNA258478) | marine sediment metagenome | biome: marine; feature: seafloor; material: sediment; isolation source: oil-polluted sediment collected from 3 locations (0.5 km, 0.7 km and 0.9 km)... | place: USA: Gulf of Mexico ... | reverse complement strand
ACTCCAAGGTATATTTCATCCCAACGTACCCGCCATGATCAGCCGTTATTATTATCAGAGCATTAGGGTCTTCTTTTTTTATCGTTTGGATTGTCTTGGTAAGTACTTCGTTTGATCTATCTAGATTTTTTTTCCAGATTGATTTCTCACCTTCAACTCCCTTGGATACAGATTTCCCTCCCGTTATATGCCCTGGTGCTAAAATTTGAATGAAAAAGAACTTTGGTCTATCCGTTTCATAATCCATAAACTTCTCAAATGACGCTTGAAAATCCTTAACTTCTCCAATACCCCTACCTATAAAGGAAATATCATTATAATCGATATTACACTCATCAAACCCCATTTCTGGTTTACTCAGTAAGAGATAAGGCATTTCAGTTAGAAAATGCGTCTTATAATTGTTATTTTTAAAAACGTCTAACACCGTGTTTTTTGAAATTACAATATCCCTATCATACATTACTTCACTGTAATCATCAACATTTTTATAATAATGATGTTTCATCATTAAGCTAGAACTATTTGATGATAATGTAAATGCATAATTACTTCTAAAGTCATTATAATACTTAAAGTCATTTACTTTTAAATACAATTCAAATTTGCTATTATCTAAAGAATAATACCCCTTACTTAATTCTGCAAAATTCACATACCCATCTGGTTGTATATAATAAACATTAGGTTTCTTTTTAAATACAACTTGAGCAATATTATCTGGTTGTAACATCCAGTCTTTTGAATGACTATATTGTCTTATAATTGTTACTACAAGTGTAAAGACACCAATTGTAGCCAATAAAAACTGCATTACTACTATTTTTTTTATGTGCTTGTATAAAAAAAATGCAACCACAATCGAGAACAATAAAATTGCTAAAGATATTTTTTTCTGAAAACCACCATAAAGACAAACCTTCAATAAAAAAAGAAATAAAGAAATATTTAAAAAAGGAAGGAAATACTTTTTCCATTTATCAAAAATCAAGAGATTTGAACACCTATCAATAATAATAAATATTACAATTGGCAGCAGAATAAACGTCACTACAAAATATCCCAAATGCTGCCAAGTATTTACTAAAGTAAAGTTGTTAGAATAATAAAAAAGTATTGGGTATAACCCAGCTCCTATTGCATATAAAACAGGGTTGTGCTTATCGCTTTTGATTATCTGTCTTAAAAACTTCAACATCCCTTTACTTTAAACAAATACATTACACGCTCTGAGCCTTTAATACTCTTCTTTTCTACCAACTGAAAATAATTTGAATAAACTTCTTCAAATTCAGTGATATTATAAAAATTAAAATGATTCTTAAATGTTCCTTTAGCGCTTAAAAGGCGTTGTACCCACGAGTCTTTTCTCTTTGGAAACTCAATTATTAAGTATTTAGAAAACGATGCATAAAACTTAGCAGACATATTAAAGGTAATATTTCCAGATAGCGACATATGGTGAATCACAGCTAAAGCAAAAGTAACGTCTGGAGTAAAACTCTGTATTCTATCTAAAAATGATTCTCGCTCTTTATTATTAAAACCTATAGCTGCTGATGGGCTCAATACATCTAAAACAAAAGGCAATATATTAATTTCTTTGTTCGTCCTAATTTTAGCATAGTTAAAATCAACTGCTCCATTGTCAATATCACAAACCAATGCTTGTTTAAATTTATGTTTAATACTTCTTACAAACGTCCCATCGTTTCCACCAATATCAATTAACGTTTTTGGACTTAGCTTATCTACCCAAACATTTATTATATCAGACTTTATAGTAAAAGCATTATTAGAATAATTAGTTTTTGTATAATAATCTCCCCATTCTGAAGATTCCTTTAATGATAATTTCTTGATCAAGACATAATGGCTCTTAATTATATTTAATTGTGCCTTTTTTGTTAGTAATATCTGTTTACTATTTTGAGAATAATCTTCATTATATTTGTTTTCATATTTTGCTAACAAATGCACATTTGTGTATAAAAATGGGTTAAGTTTGGTTTTAAAAGGCAAAAGGGAACTAAGCATTTTTATTGGAATACCATCAATAAAATTACTCATTAACTTTAATGATTGAGAACCATGATAATGTGCCAAAAGTAGAGGCCCCAAAAAGTGTGAAACAAATTGTTTATATGCTCTCCATGGCTCATCTTCCTTATAAAAGTCAAATGATAATGTATCTATAAAAACAGCCTTACCGTTGTGAAAGGCAATATTAAATGCAGCAGCATCTTTTAATGAAAAATTATTTTCTAATGCAAATTTTTGAATTTTTAAGGTAAGTAAAGCGGCTTCTTTATACTGATTAAAACACCATTCATAAGGATATGTAATAAACGGAATTTGCTCTGGTTGAATAATTATTTGAGAAGAATTATTTAATAACTCTTTATGCTCAATAAGTAATTTATGTTGGAATAGCTTTTTAAAAAAGCCTGAATTCACTAATGTATTATACTGTTTAAAATATATAGGATTAATTACCCTTTTTACAATACCATTATCAAAAAATACATACCCCGATGGGTCTCTAAACGATGAAGGAAGTTGGTTCTCTGCAGTATTCAATTTATTAATTTTCTAAATCAGAGTCCTTTACATTAATATCATCAAACAAATCTTGTTTATCCTTTCTCACCATTCCTAAAAACAGTTTAATTTTATACATCAGGTTTTTAGAAAACAACACCACGCCAGCTACTATAGCTACAATAGCCTGTACTAACATAGCGCCTAAACTTGGGTCAAAATAAAGAGGGGTCATACTCGAGTTTTTTGTAAATATAATAAAATAGTATGTCAATTAATTTCAAAAAAAATATAGACCAAGTTTATAAATTTAATTAATTAACAAATCATTAATTATTAACGACAATTTTTTTGCTCCAATTTCATTTAAATGATCTCCGTCGTAAAAATCTTTGAATGTAAACTCTTTATTGTCAATAAGATTAAAATACTCACAATTATCAAATCTATTCATCACATGATTTACAGCTTCAACAAATGTTCTAAATTGTTCTTGATTCATCTTATCTCGATATTCAAAATAAGCTGGCGGAGTAAAAAGAACGACTTTAATGTTTCTTTTTTTACTCCATTCTACAATAGTATTAAGTGTTAATATATTATCATCTAAATATTCAAAATCACTAATTGTATGCCTCAAAACTGCACTTTTACTTGACTCCTTCAAATCCTTAGCAAACTCTGATTTATAATTAGTCGCCCACCCCCTTTTTGAACTAACTGCTTTAATATTATCATTTATATAAAAAGAGGTTAAGCGTGCAAGGTTAACATTAAGTCTATTGCTAAAAACTTCAGAAAAATGCTTTAATCCATAATGGTTATCCATTTGATGGTAAATAACATAATTTTTGACCCTCCAATCTTCATCAGTATTCTGCAATACTTCGAAAAGTGTAAAATAAGATATAGGCAATACTATAGTTTTTAAATTCTCAAATCTGTTTTCATACTTTTTAAGAATTTCATAATCAAAATTCAAGGTTTGTGAAACATGACTCGCATTAAAAGTGTTACTAGAAAAATAAATTGGGTCTAACCCATAAAGAGAATGAGAACTTCCTAGAATTAAAGTACTAATATCATTAGAATATTGCTCCAGATAGTTCTTTTTATTAATGTAATCATTAGGAATTTTTCTCAAATAAATTTCCAAAACCATTATAATTACTAATAATGGAAACAAGAACAATATTGTCTTTCTAATAAATCGTTTCATAACTAAAACTGAAAATAAATAAACTGTTGTTCTTTACCATTTAGCCAAAAAATCGCGAAAATTATTATATAATAAAAAGCTAATCGTAATGGTCTTTTTAATTGTCTGCCTATTTTTGCTATCGCATATTGTTCTTCTCTTCCTATCCATTCAATAATAGAAAAAATCAGGATTAATAATATAGTAAATAATGCATGTTTCCTTTTTGGAAAATCTGGAATCGTAAATAATGATTCAGAAAAAATAGTTGACAAATAACTCAATGCATGATTTAAATTGTCAGCTCTAAAAAACACCCATGCCAAAACAACAAGAAAAAAGGTAGTAGCCATTGATAAAAACTCCTTTCTTGTCGGCAAACTCACACCATGAGTTACAATATCCATATTGTTTCTATGCATCCCATTAAATAATAGTGGAAAGAAATAAAGAGCATGAAGCATACCCCAAACTATAAACGTCCAATTCGCGCCATGCCAAAAACCGCTTACTACAAATATTATGAAAACATTTCTAGTTTTTAACAAATTACTTCCTCTGCTCCCCCCTAATGGAATGTAAACATAATCTCTAAACCAAGTTGAAAGTGAAATATGCCAGCGTCTCCAAAATTCAGCTATATCTCTCGAGAAGTATGGGAAAGCAAAATTTTGCATTAAATTAATACCAAATAACTTGGCCGTTCCTATTGCTATGTCTGAATATCCTGAAAAATCACCATAAATTTGAAACGCAAAAAACAATGCCCCTAAAACGAGTGTACTCCCCGAATAGTCACCAGAATTATTAAAAATTTCATTAGCAATCATTGCACAGTTATCAGCAATAACAATTTTTTTGAATAATCCCCAAAGAATCTGTTTTAATCCATCTATTGCTTTACTATATTGAAATATCCTAGGTTTAGAAAACTGAGGTAGTAAATTTTTTGCTCTTTCAATTGGTCCTGCGACTAACTGAGGAAAAAAAGATACAAAAGCTGCAAAATCAATAATACTTTTAGTTGGTTTGATTTTATTCCTATATATATCTATAGTATAACTCAATGTTTGGAATGTGTAGAAACTAATCCCAACAGGTAAAATGATATCGAGTGTATTTGGCTTTATTTCTGCTCCAAAAAATGAGAAGGCTTCAATAAAGTTTTTGGCAAAAAAATTATAGTATTTAAAAAACCCTAACAATCCTAGATTCACAAATATGCTCACACAAAGCAATAATTTTCTACGATATGCTATGTTTTTTTTTAAAAGCTCTAACCCAACAAAATAGTCAACAATTGTACTAAAAATAATTAGAGTCAAAAATCTCCAATCCCACCAGCCATAAAACACATAGCTAGCCAACACAATTAATAGATTTTGTCTAGTTATATTTTTATTAGCAACAAACCAGTAGAGTATAAATACTGTAGGTAAGAATATTGCAAAGTCCAAGGAATTAAAAAACATTAAGTCTATTTATTTTTCCTAATTTAATATAAAACCCTAACTTTTCTTAACAAACAAATAATAAAAATTAATACAAATAATCGCTGTATTAGTTATCACAATAGGCCACGAAGTAGCTAATAACAAACCATAAGCCACAAAAAAACTACAACCAATTGAGTTAATTATTCTAAGCTTAGTTACATCCTTCATCATAAAAGACACTAATAAAATTGCCATTGCTAAATAACCAATCCATTCGGTTAAAGAAATTTCTAATAGTTCCATTTAATATTTATTTGTGCATAAAAAAAGAGAAAACCTGTTGAGATTTTCTCTTTAAATATATTGGTTTTTAATCAATACTTATATACTCTTATTTCTTTTTCTATCTACTTCTTTTAAAAACACCTTACGTAAACGTATGTGCTTAGGCGTAACCTCAACATATTCATCTTTTTGAATATACTCCAATGCTTCTTCTAATGAAAACTTAATAGCAGGAACAATTTTGGCTTTATCATCTGCTCCAGAAGAACGTACGTTACTCATTTTTTTTGTCTTAGTAATATTTACAGCCATATCGTCACCACGAGAATTTTCTCCAATAACCTGACCTTCATAAATATCTTCACCCGGATTCACAAAAAACTTACCTCTATCTTGTAATTTATCAATAGAATAAGGAATTGCTTGACCTTTTTCCATAGATACCAAAGATCCATTTTGACGTTCTGGGATACCACCTTTAATTGGTTGATACTCTTTAAACCTGTGAGCCATTATCGCTTCACCAGCTGTAGCAGTTAATAATTGATTTCGCAAACCAATAATACCTCTTGATGGTACCATGAACTCACAAACCATACGATCGCCTTTAGCTTCCATGCTTAACATTTCACCCTTACGCATGGTTACCATCTCAATGGCTTTACCAGAAACATGCTCTGGTAAATCTATAGTCATCTCTTCTATTGGCTCACACTTAACACCATCAATCTCTTTAATGATTACTTGTGGTTGACCAATTTGAAGTTCGTAACCTTCACGACGCATAGTTTCTATCAATACAGATAAGTGCAAGACACCCCTACCAAATACTAAAAACTTATCTGCACTATCAGTTTGATTTACTCTGAGCGCTAAATTCTTTTCTAACTCTTTATTTAAACGATCTTTAATATGACGTGATGTTACAAACTTACCATCCTTACCAAAGAAAGGTGAATCATTAATTGTAAACAACATGCTCATCGTTGGTTCGTCAATATCAATAGTTTTAAGCCCTTCAGGGTTTTCTATATCAGCAATTGTATCACCAATTTCAAATCCTTCAAGACCAATAATAGCGCAAATATCTCCAGCTTGTACGATGTCCACTTTCTTACGTCCTAAACCTTCAAATATGTGCAATTCTTTAATCTTTGTTTTAACTATGCTTTTATCTCTTTTTACTAAAGACACTTGCATTCCAGCTTTAAGCTCACCACGTTGTAAACGACCAATAGCTATTCTACCTGTAAAAGATGAAAAATCTAAAGATGTAATTAACATTTGTGTAGTTCCTTCTTCAATTTTTGGAGATGGAATATGCTCAATAACCATATCTAATAGCGGCTCTATATTATCCGTTTCATTTTGCCAATCGTCACTCATCCAATTATTCTTTGCAGAACCGTAAACTGTCGGAAAATCTAACTGCCATTCTTCTGCACCAAGTTCGAACATTAAATCGAAAACAGCCTCATGTACTTCGTCTGGTGTACAATTTTCTTTATCTACTTTATTGACAACCACACAAGGTTTTAAACCAAGGTCGATTGCTTTTTGTAAAACAAAACGTGTTTGTGGCATTGGGCCTTCAAAAGCATCAACCAATAATAAAACACCATCAGCCATATTAAGAACACGCTCTACCTCTCCACCAAAATCGGCGTGACCAGGAGTATCAATAATATTAATCTTCGTGTCTTTATAAACAACAGAAACGTTTTTAGAAGTAATCGTTATACCACGTTCACGCTCTAAATCGTTATTATCTAGAATAAGATCTCCTGTATTTTGATTATCACGAAATAACTGACAATGGTACATGATTTTATCTACCAAAGTTGTTTTACCATGATCTACGTGTGCAATAATTGCAATGTTTTTTATATTAGCCATAAAACGCCTTATTTTGAGCGTGCAAAAGTACGTTATATTTTCTACTTATAATACTCAATAGTTCATTATCTGGATACGTTAATTATTTGTTATAATAAAACTTACATAAAATATGTAAAAATAAGAGACGTTATTGATATAGATTAGTAGCAAAATCATATTATTCCTAGCCTTCCGTAATTTCAATTAATGAATCGCTACATCTAAAAAATTAAACACTTTTACAGATGAAACTGATAAGTAAATACACGAACCTTGTACCCTATTTATATTTTATTGTAGTAACATTATATTGGTTTATAGATACTAACCAAAGCCAGGGTATAACCTCTTACTTAATTCTGTTATTTTCAGCCCCTTTTGTATGGCAAATTATTAAACCAAATAAAGAATTAAACTTTACACTAGGCACCATATTTATCTGTTTGTCTTCTTATTTAATATTGGCTTATCTATCTGATTTATTCAATATAGCATCTATATCTATTGCTAAGGGCTTTATTGTTTACGGTGGTGTATTTGTGATTCTTAATTTCTTTATGTCTGTTTGGATTATTAGAAATAGTTTAAAAAGAAGCTTTTAAAATGCTTATCTTTGCTGCCTAAAATTAGCATTTTAAGCATATGAATCTTCAAGATATTCCAAAAATAAAACATACTAATTCTAACAACTTTTTTCTTTTAGCTGGTCCTTGTGCCATAGAGGGTGAAGATATGGCAATGCGCATTGCAGAGCGTATTATTTCTATTACTGATAAATTAGAAATACCTTTTGTGTTTAAAGGAAGTTTTAAAAAAGCGAATAGAAGTCGCATTGATAGTTTTACTGGAATTGGAGATGAAAAAGCTCTTGAAATTTTAAAGAAGGTTTCTGAAAAATTTGATGTACCAACGGTAACCGATATTCATGAAGTTTCTGATGCAGAAAAGGCAGCACAATATGTTGATGTTTTACAAATTCCCGCATTTTTAGTTCGCCAAACAGATTTAGTGGTTGCTGCCGCAAAAACCGGAAAAGTAGTTAACTTGAAGAAAGGGCAGTTTATGAGCCCTGAGGCTATGAAGCATGCCGTCCAAAAAGTAAAAGATGCTGGCAGTGACAAAGCTTGGGTTACAGACAGAGGAACTATGTTTGGTTATCAAGACATGGTAGTTGACTTTAGAGGCATTCCAACAATGCGTGAATATGCACCTGTAGTTTTAGATGTAACACATTCGCTTCAACAACCTAACCAAACTATTGGTGTTACTGGAGGCCGACCAGACATGATTGAAACTATTTCCAGAGCTGGTATTGTAAATAATGTTGATGGATTATTTATAGAAACGCATTTTGACCCTGCTAATGCAAAAAGTGATGGTGCCAATATGCTGCATTTAGATAATTTGGAAAGTTTACTCACCAACCTAGTGGCGATTAGAAAAACGATAAATAGTCTTTAATCGCTTTTCCAAGCCTTTCTGCTTTTATCAGTTAAAGAAGCCGCTGTTGTAATTATTTCCGTTAATTCTTCTTCATTAATACTTTCCAATTGATTGTATTGAAGAGAACGCACCAATTTTCTATTGTTATAATCTTTTAATTGCGGAAACTGTTCCTTTAAAGCTACCCCTTTTACAAAAGCCACATCTACAAAGTTTGTCTTCTTTAAAATATTTAAATAGATGAAGGGTTTTTTATTATAATGGTAAAACGGAATACCGTAATTGTATTTCTCCTCAACATCTGGTAATGTTCTTAAAATCACGCTCCTCACGTACAACATTATAGACTGATACGGTTCTTTTTGCCTTAATATGTAATTATCGACTGGTTTCAATTGTTATTATGTATGATTTTTGATAAATTTAGAATATGAAAAAATCCATTCTAATCATTTTATTTACTCTAATCTATCAATGTTCTTTCGCTCAAAACTACAAAACCATTGACGAAAAAGTCAAACAATATCCTATATATAAAAATTTAAAGACTCTAAATATTAGAGTAAATAATGATTTTACTAATGATGAAGAAAAAGCCAGAGCCTTTTACACATGGATTGCATTACATATTAACTATGATTTAGAAAGTATTAACAAACCAAAACCCTTCAATGTAATTTTCTATAGAACCTTAAAGGAGTATCAGCAAAAGAAAAGAGCAGCAGACATGAGGACGATATGGAAAATCATGAGAGAACAAAAAGCTATTTGTGGTGGTTTTAGTTTAATATTTAAAGAATTATGTGACCTTTCCGGTATTGAATCTCAAGTAATAGGAGGTATAACTAAAGTTAATGCTAATGAGATAAATAGCAGAAAAAATATAAAAAATCATGCTTGGAATGCAGTGAAAATTAATAACGAATGGAAACTACTGGATATTACCTGGTCTACTGGTTTTCAAGACCAAAATACTAAATCATGGGTGAAAGATTTTGATGATACTTATTTTTTTATGAAACCCGAACAATTTTTAACTTCTCACTTCCCAGAACATTCCATATGGCAACTTACAGTGCACAAAATTAACAGAACTACATTTTTTGCTTCTCCAATTTTTTATCCAAAATACTTTGAAAGCGGTTTTAAAATATCACCGTACCAAAACGGCCTAATCAAAGTCTTACATTCTAATGAAAAATCAATTTCCATAACTTTTGAAAAAATAGTGGTCACCTCAAAAATTCATTACAAATTTTCAAAAGACAAATATGTTAAATCCTTACGTTTAAAACAAAACGAAACTAATGAGTACGTGGCCACACTAAAATACAACTCTAAACTCGAAAACATTTTAACTTTATATGTAGGCTTAGAACCTATTCTTGATTTCAAAATAAATTAGTAAATTACAGTACATTAAGAATTTAATAGCAGCTCTAACTGCTAAAACCAACCAATTTCGATGTTAAAATTTTTCATCATATATCAAATGTTAATTATCTCACATCCATTCTAAAAAAAATGAAAAAAATACAGCTATTACTCTTTGCGCTAATCCTAGTTTTCTTCACAGCGTGCAGTTCA
>JQIA01002237.1_pt1 | contig 10368 bp, 8 predicted proteins | sample 811431 | NCBI WGS metagenome assembly JQIA01 (sample SAMN02998118, study PRJNA258478) | marine sediment metagenome | biome: marine; feature: seafloor; material: sediment; isolation source: oil-polluted sediment collected from 3 locations (0.5 km, 0.7 km and 0.9 km)... | place: USA: Gulf of Mexico ... | reverse complement strand
ATTATTTAATTATTTAATAAATATATTTAAAACAGCATGTTAGTACCATCGGTTAGTTTGGCGTGAAATATGAATAGTATACGTTATAAATTTAAATCCAAATTTATAGTCGATCTTATTAAACTTAGATAAAATTACCGTTTAAGTTAAAAATGAAGGCTTAATGAAAGTATAAAGGACGTTGTTATGGGCATTTTTTCAAGGTTTACCGATATTATTAATTCTAATATCAATAGTTTATTAGATAAAGCTGAAGATCCAGCTAAAATGGTAAGATTAATTATTCAAGAAATGGAAGATACTTTAGTAGAAGTACGTTCTAGCTCAGCTAAAACGTTAGCTGATAAAAAAGATCTAACTCGTCAAGTAACTCGATTTGAAAATGAAGCACAACAATGGCAAGAAAAAGCTGAATTGGCATTAAGAAAAGATCGTGATGATTTAGCTAGAGCGGCATTAATTGAAAAGAAAAAAAACACTGAAAGTTCACAAGTCTTAGTTGAAGAATTAGTCTACGTAGATGAGAACATCAGCAAGCTTCAAGATGAAATTTTACAACTACAAGAAAAGTTAGTAGATGCAAAATCTCGTCAAAAGACTATTGTTATGCGTGAAAAAACAGCTAGCTCACGTTTAAAAGTTAAGCAAAATATTGATAGTAATAAAGTAAATGATGCATTGAGTCGTTTGGAACGCTACGAATGTAAAATTGATGATATTGAAGCGCAAGTTGAGTCATATGATTTGGGGCGAAAATCTTTAGCTGATGAAATTTCTGCTCTTGAATTAGATGACAAGGTTGAAGATGAGTTAGCGTCATTAAAAGCTAAAATGAAAAACAGTGAGGAATAGTTTTAAGTACTATCACTAGTCATCAAAAGTAAAAACGTAGGAGAAGTATCGTGGAAGAGATCATCATGGCACCAGTCATTATTTTTATGATAATAGTTGCGCCTATTTGGTTAATATTACATTACCGAAGTAAAAGCCAAGTTAATCAAGGTTTGAGTGAAGAAGAGTATATTCAGTTATCTGACTTATCAGAAATGGCTGACAAAATGGCTGATCGTATTAAAACACTTGAGGCTATTTTAGATGTGGAAACCCCAGACTGGAAAAATAAGCTATGAATACCAGACGAGGTGAGTTGTTTCGAAATCCACATAAAGGAAAAATAGCAGGTGTTTGTGCTGGCCTTGCTGATTATTTTGGTTGGGAAACATGGCTAGTACGAATACTCGTTGTTTCAGGTGTATTGTTTGGCATACCATTTTTAATTTTAGGTTATATTGCTGCTTGGTTTATTCTGGATGAAAATCCCAACATGTCACATAAAAAACCAAATAAAAAAGTAGATACTAAGTATCATCAAGCTGGAACCTCAAATCACCATCACAAGGGAAGCTCTCTAGAAGAGCGAGATGGTGATTACGAACAAGCCAATGAATCGATTAAAGTGAAAGCGAGAGTTTGGCAATCAGGAGAACCACCAAAACAAGCATTTCATGATATTTGTAAAAAATTTGGTCTGTTAGAGAGGCAACTACAAGATATTGAGAAACATGTAACGTCTGCTGAATTTACGGTTGCTAGGGAAATTAATAAGCTTTGATTAACTTATACTCATGATACCTCAAAATGCCTGTTTCAGGGCGCCTGAGCGATTCATGATCAAGGCGCTTGGGTATATGAGCTTATATGATAGCAAAGCCTTATACTATTTAGGTTAATTAACCTTGCTCACTCAACTCAAAAGCACAACGTTTGCTAAACCAAGAAAAAGCAGCAGGCACAAATAAGAAAGATAATAGTGTTGTTAACACGGTGCCGCCAGCTATGGCAATAGCAAAAGGTGGCCAAAATCCTCCACCAGCTAAAATTAAAGGCAGAAAACCACCAACAGTCGTTATTGTCGTTGAAGTGATATGTCGAGTACAACTTTGTACACCTTTAATAATCGCATTAGAATCGCCTTTAATGGCTAGCGCATCACTTTTTAATTCGGCAATGATAACGATAGCAGCATTTATTGCTAGTCCCATTAAACCAAGTAAAGCAATAATAACAGTAAAACCAAATGGATAACCAAAAATATAAACAGTTAACAAGCCTAAACCTACAGACTGTAAGGCACTGAAGAAAATAATACCGCCTAATCTAAAAGAGTTAAATGACAATACGACTACGGTAATTAATAAAGTAAATATCATACCGATACTCGTAAGTAATTGCCCAATGGCATCATCACGTTTAGAAGACTCGCCACCAATTTCTAGATAATAACCTGAAGGTAATTTGTAATTTGCTTCTGCAATATTAGCTTTAATGTTTGTTAATACTTCACTAGGTAAAACGCCCGATCGAATATAGCCTTCAACGGTATTAACTCTAGAGCCATTACGGTGGGGAATTGCTCCACGGCTTGGCTTTAATGAGAACTCAACTAAGGCGGTTAATGGGACTGGTTGACTTTCTCCTTGTGCATTATTTGTTGAGTTACGGCTGAGTAAATTTATATTAGCTAAATTATCGAGCTTAGCTCTGTCTTCATTAGCAATGCGAACACGTACGGGAATTGATTCTGTTGCTTCAATAATAGAACCACTTACATGACCACTTAAACTCCCTTGTAATTGTTGAGCTATATCTACTAATGATAAACCAAGCAAAGCCGCTGCTGGTTCATCAGCTTTAACCCAAACTTTTGGGGTGCCTGGTTGTAGCGATACACGGGTATGAATAATATCGGTGGTTTGCGTCATTATTTTTCTAAGATCATCACCAATTACTTTTAACGTATCTAAGTTAGGGCCGAATATACGTAGCTCTACAGGAGCATTAAAAGGGGGTCCCTGTTCTAATTTTCGTATTAAAATTTGTGCTTCGGGTATCAATTTATCTAATGAGATTTGTAACTGAGGAATTAAAGTATTTGCGGCATTTAAATCAGTTGCAGTTATCATCGCCTGTCCATAGTTTTGAAAACCATCTTTGGTAGGCGTTAAATTATAATAAAAAGAGGGTGCATTTTTACCAATAAACCAACGAACTTTTTCTATGCCTTCTTGTTGGTAAAGATGATCGCTTACTTGCTGGCTGACTCTTTGTGTATTGATAATACTGCTTTGTGCTGGCATGAAAAGTTCTATTTGAAACATGTCACGATCAGATGGTGGAAAAAACTGTTCGCTCAGTTGCTTAGCTAATACAAAGCCAAGTAAAGGAAGACAGAATACGGCAATTATAGTGGTTTTTTTGTAAGTTAGTGCCTGACGTAATAATTTTTCAAATGCATTGTTGAGTTTAGGTAAGTGAATACCAACTTGATACCATTGACCATCGGCTCTTTCTTGAGACTTCGTTTTTTTAGACGAGCCATCTTTAATAACTTTACCTTTAGGAAGGAAACGTCCAGCTAACCCCACCACAATAGTATGAGAAACAACATAAGAGCCAATTAAAGAAAAGATTACACTATAGGCTATGCCGCCAATAAATTCACCAGCTGAGCCAGGCATTAAAATAAGTGGCATAAAAGCTAAAATAGTCGTGATGGTTGAACCGAGTAATGGTAACCATAAATGTTTAATAGCATAACTAACACTATCAAGGCGTTTCATACCCTCTTGACGTTTAGTTTGAATGGTATCGGTCATAACAATGGCATTATCAACCATAATACCTAATGCCACGACTAAACCTGTTACTGACATTTGATGAATGGGAATACCATAAAAATTCATTATTGAAAGCGTAAATAGTACGGTTAAAGGTAAAGATGCAGCAACAATTGCGGCACTGCGCCAGCCAAGCGTTACTAGTAGTACTATGGAAATCAAAACAAAACCGAGAGCAATATTTTCCATTAGATCGCCAAGGCGCTTTTCAGTATAAATATTTTGATCAAACAGCACCTCAAGTTTAATGTTTTGTGGTAATTGTTTAGCATATAATGCTAATTCTGTTCTTATATTGGTACTCCACTTATCAATACGTAAGTTAGGTAACATACGAACGGCTACAACTAAAGCGGGTTTATCATTCACAATAGCTATTTCTTGAGCAGGCCAAGCTAAACTTTTACTCACTTTAGCTATGTCACCTAAGTGAAGTATTGTGCCTGAACTGCTCTCTTTAACAGGGATATTTTCAATACGAGTAACGGTATCAAAAGCACCAATTAGTTCAACTTGCATTTGGTTTTGTTGATTCACCAATTGTCCAGCGGAAACCTTTGCGTCTGATTGCTGTATTTTCTGAGCTATCAGTTTACTAGAAAGTTTGAGTTTACTGCTTAGTCCTTGATCTATTTCTACTAAAACCTCTTCTTGTCCTTGTCCGAAAATAGTAACAAGATCAGTGCCTGTAACAATGCGTAATCGATTTTGAAGATCATTAGCATAACGGCCTAAACTGGCAATATCACTAGGTCCATCACCTTGCCAATTTAAAGCAATAAGTTGTGTAAAGGCATAACTTCTATCGTCTTCTAGTATTGGTGCTAGCGTATTGGCAGGAAACTGTGGGGCAACGTCATTGATTAAATCTCGAACTCTAGACCAAATAGGTAACGAATCCGTCACTTCATCAATTAACTCAAGTTTTACTGCCGAAATGCCTGGACGTGAAACAGAGCTAATATTTTTAATTTCAGAAATTTTACGAAGCTTTTGCTCTATTTTTTCAGTAATAAGTACCTCTATCCTTTCTGCACTAGCACCAGGTAAACGTGTTAACACACTGGCATGTCGGTTTTGCATGCGAGGATCTTCCATCCTTGGCATGGTTGACAATGCGCTAAGACCCGAAACAATTAATAGAATAATAGCCAGAGACATTAGTCGGCCATTTTTAACAAAAGAGCGAATCATTAGTGGCTACCTACCGTATTAGCTAGTGCTTGCGATGAAGAGGTAACTATTTGGCCTGCAACATAACGATGGACACCTTGAGCAATAATTTGATGTTGTTGTAATGCTATTCCACTCACATAAACAGAGTGTTCATTTGCATGAAGTATATTTACAGTAGCCGACTGTAATTGGAAATTGCCTTTTGAGTCTGAAGAGGGTGAGGTGATGAAAATCTGCCATTGTCCTCTCACACCGTCGGTTAAGGCATTTATTGGTAACCAAAAGCCTGCTTTGTTAATTTGTTGTTCTATCGTGATCCTAACGAGTTGGCCATTAAAATTTTTGCCTTTATCTAGTTTTTCAAGCATTTTTAATCGTAGTTGTACGGTTCTATTGATAGCATCTATTTGATGGCCTATAGCGATAAGTTTGGCTTGTTTATTTTGATTATCTATTTTTATTCGAATGATTTGTCCTAGAGATAAGGTACTAGCAACTTTGCTTGGAATACCAACACTGATTTCATTATTAGCACTTTCTATAATGCGAAAGCTTGTTTTATTTGGCGTTATGACTTCGCCCTTTGAAATAAGACGCTGTGTGATCACACCATCAAAAGGAGCGATAAGTGCTGATTTTTCTTCTTGATATTGCAATATTTGAATGCGAGCATTTAAACCGTTGATTTGTGCATTAAGTATTTTATTTTCAGCATTTAGCTCATCGAGACGTTGTTTAGAACTGTAACCATCACTAATAAGTGTTTCTATACGATTTAAATTGGCTTTGTTTAATGCTATTTGTGCTTCTAATTGAGTTATTTGTGCTTGTAATTCAGACGTTTTATAACTAAGTAATAGGGTGTCTTGGCGTGCTAAAAGTTGGCCCTTTTTAACAATATCACCATTATCTATTACTACTTCACTGACTGTTCCTGAGTATTCAAAACTTAAATTAGTTTGTTGCTTGGCTGTAACTTGACCTAAGTAATCTCGCTCAATGGTATAACTTTGTTCAGGATCAATATTCATAAGCGCTGCGCTTTGATAATATATTTCAGTGCTTTTATTGTTATCGACATTTTCAGTGCAAGCAGAAAGTGTTGTAAAGGCTATAAATATAAAGGCGACTTGTTTGGCATTTATGGTTTGTAATACGGAAGGAAAGCGCTTTATAAAAGAGATCATTTTATTGTGCCTAATAGAAGTGATTAATAACAAAACCAAACAAACTAGCTCATAATAAGACTAGACTGTACAGTCCATTTAATTGTAGTCTAAATAAACTAGACTGGACTGTCTAGTTTATTTTGTTAAAATAGGTTCATAGGTTAACGAAAGGTTGAAGTGATACAGGCAATGACTAAGAAACGTAGTAAAAACGAAATTAAGCGCCAACAGATACTAAGTGCTGCAATTAACTTATTCGTGGAACAAGGGTATTCAGCAACAAGTATGGAGCAGATTGCTAAAAATGCGGATGTTTCAAAGCAAACGGTTTATAGCCATTTTGGCAATAAAGATGATTTATTTTCTGCTTCAATAGAGCAAAAATGTGAATCATTGCATATTTTAGATTTATCTATGCATGATTTATCTGATCCGCAAGACATTTTATTTCAATTAGCACAACGTATCATTGACATTATTGTGTCAAAACAAACTTGTGCAGTTCATAAAATATGTGCTTTTGAGTCTAACACTTATCCTCAAGTATCTAATATTTATTATCAATCAGGCCCTTTAAGAGTCACCAATGAAATCACTCAATTGCTAGAGAAATTGCATCAACAAAAAATATTAACTATTGAAAATCCTAGACATGCCGCATTGCAGTTTTTAAATATGATGAAAGGTGAGCTTTGGATGCAAATAGAATTTAATACTAAAGAGCGAATCTCTTCAAAAGAAGTAGATGAATACTTACGCGATAGCGTTGCATTCTTTATTCGTGGCTATGCTGCTGTTAATAAAGAATAGTATTATTAACAGTAATAATACCAGTAAGTTAGTGAGTGATTTTTAATAAGGATATATTTTCAAAGCTTCAGCGTAAGTTGGCATTGTTGATATTCACTTTGTTCAGATTAACCTACAAAGTTCAGGTCAGCCTACACCTTTAGTTTTATCATTTGTTGCGCTGTATCTAACATTCTATTAGCAAAACCCCATTCATTATCGCACCACACTAACATTTTTACTAAGCGTTTATGACTAACACGAGTTTGGTTGCCATCAACAATACAAGAGTGAGGATCATGGTTGAAATCGACTGAAACTAGTGGTTCCTCGGTATAAGATAAAATGCCTTGTAAGCCATCTTCTAGCAGTGATTTTTGCTGAGCTTCTATAATGACTTGATTAATATCTTTAATAGAAACATCTTGATTAACAGTAATACTTAAATCCATAGCGGTTACGTTAATGGTTGGCACACGAACAGCAATGGCTTCAAAGCGCCCTTTAAATTGGGGTAAAATTCTTTCAATACCTATGGCTAGTTTAGTATCTACTGGAATAATTGATTGACTAGCGGCGCGTGACCGGCGTAAATCAGGGTGATAAGCATCAATAACTTGTTGATCATGCATTGATGAATGAATCGTGGTAATAGTACCACTTTCAATACCAAAAGCATCATCTAGCACTTTAATTACGGGTACAATGCAGTTTGTCGTACAAGAGCCATTAGACACAATACGATCATTATTTTTAAGTGTTTGATGGTTTATACCATAAATAATTGTAGCATCAACATCATGACTAGCAGGGTGGGAAAATAGAACCTTCTTAGCACCTTGTTTTATATGTGCTAAGCCATGAGTTTTACTGCCATATACCCCAGTACAATCAAACACAATATCTACTTGATGTGCTTGCCAAGGAAGAGTTGTTAAATTGCTTACATGAGACAGAGCTACCTTATCTTGGTTGATCAATAAATTGTCACCTTGTAACTCAACAGGAAAAGCAAAACGACCATGAGTACTATCGTACTTTAACAGATGGGCAATACCGCTAGTGGGAGCAAGGTCATTAATAGCAACTAAGTTAAATAAGTCAGATTTGCCACTTTCATAAATAGCTCTAACAATACTACGCCCGATACGACCAAAACCGTTAATGGCTATATTTATCATGAGTATATACTTCTAATTGAGGTAGGGTGGGCAATGTTTTGCCCACCTTTTTACGTTTACAGTACGACTTTTACAACGCGTTGACTGTATTTACAACATTATCAACAGTAAAGCCAAAATGCTCAAGCAACACATTACCAGGTGCTGATTCACCAAAGGTGGTCATACCGACAACAGCGCCATTTAGACCAACATATTTAGCCCAAAAATCAACATGTGCGGCTTCAATTGCTACGCGCTTGATAACACTTGCTGGTAATACTGATTCTTTATAATCACTGCTTTGTGCATCATAAATATTAGTTGATGGCATAGAAACGACGCGAACTTTTTTACCTTGCTCAGTTAACGCTTTAGCAGAGTCAACGGCTAAGCCGACTTCAGAGCCTGTCGCAATTAAGATCACGTCAGGCGTACCATCACAATCTTGTAAAATATAGCCACCTTTAGCAATATCAGTTACTTGTGCTTGACTACGAGTCATGGCAGGTAAACCTTGGCGTGAGAATATCAACGCTGAAGGTGCTTTTTGGCTTTGTACGGCAGCTTTCCATGCAACGGCTGATTCTGTTGCATCACACGGACGCCATGTTGTTAAGTTTGGTGTCGTGCGTAAGTTAGTTAATTGCTCAATCGGTTGATGAGTTGGGCCATCTTCACCTTGACCAATGGAATCATGAGTATAAATAAATATGTTTTGAATACCCATTAGTGCTGACATACGTACGGCATTACGGGCATATTCCATAAACATCATGAAAGTTGCACCATAGTTAATGAAGCCGCCATGTAGCGATACGCCATTCATTATGCCGCTCATACCAAATTCACGTACGCCGTAAAAAATGTAGTTACCAGCGGGGTCGGTTTCAATTCCTTTTGCGCCAGACCATAATGTTAAGTTTGAACCGGCTAAATCGGCAGAGCCACCTAACATTTCAGGTAATACTTTACCAAAGGCTTCAATGGTATTTTGTGATGCTTTACGAGAAGCAATATTTTCACTGCTCTCATGACATGCTTGAATGAATGCATTAGCTTTATCTTCAAAGTTTTGTGGTAATTCACCTTTAATGACACGACGTTCAAATTCACTAGCAAGTTCAGGGTATGCGGCTTGATAAGCATTGAATTTTTCATTCCAGCTAACTTGGCTAGTATTTCCTTTTTCTTTTTGATCCCATTGAGTATAAACACTTTCTGGTACTTCAAAAGGAGCATGTGACCAGTTTAAAAAGTCACGTGTTGCTTGAACTTCATCATCGCCTAATGGTGCACCATGACAATTATGTGTACCTGATTTATTTGGTGAACCAAAACCAATAACAGTTTTACAACAAATCATACTTGGTTTGTCAGTAACTGATTTTGCTTCAACAATAGCTGCTGCGATGGCCGCGCTATCATGACCATCAACACTGATTACATGCCAGCCATAAGACTCAAAGCGGGCAGGGGTATTGTCAGTAAACCAGCCTTCAACATGGCCATCAATAGAAATGCCATTATCATCCCAAAAAGTGATTAATTTACCTAAACCCAATGTGCCAGCTAATGAACAGGCTTCATGAGAAATACCTTCCATTAAACAACCGTCACCTAGGAAACAATAGGTAAAGTGATCAACAATATCGTGGTTTTTACGGTTAAATTGTGCTGCTAAAGTTTTTTCTGCAATGGCCATACCTACGGCATTTGAAATACCTGCACCAAGTGGACCTGTCGTAGTTTCAACACCTGGCGTGTAACCATATTCAGGGTGACCTGGTGTTTTAGAATGTAATTGACGGAAGTTTTTTAAATCATCAATTGATAAATCATAACCGGATAAATGCAATAAAGAATAAATAAGCATTGAACCATGACCGTTAGATAGAATAAATCGATCACGATCGGCCCAGTTTGGATCACTTGGGTTGTGCTTTAAAAAGTCACGCCATAATACTTCGGCGATATCCGCCATTCCCATGGGGGCTCCAGGATGTCCTGATTTTGCTTTTTGCACAGCATCCATACTTAACACACGGATGGCATTGGCTAGTTCTTGACGCGACGACATATTAGCTCCAGATCTACTTTTAATAAGGTATAAATAAAATTGCGCGTATTTTCCACTACCTCAAGGCATAGCGCAAATTAAATTACACTATTTTTTATATTTTTCGTTTATATCCATAAAACGTTCATCTTGAAATGGTATGGGTACTTGAGGTGATATGGATAAATACAAGGCATGAAATGGAATGCTTGTTATGAACAACCTATTGATAGCGCTTAAATAATCAAGGTGTTGATAGGGATTTGTTTGAGGATAAGTAAAAAATAGTGCTAGTATTCTTTAGTAATATAACTTTATTTGATTGAATACTTATAAAA
>JQIA01002235.1_pt1 | contig 10371 bp, 10 predicted proteins | sample 811431 | NCBI WGS metagenome assembly JQIA01 (sample SAMN02998118, study PRJNA258478) | marine sediment metagenome | biome: marine; feature: seafloor; material: sediment; isolation source: oil-polluted sediment collected from 3 locations (0.5 km, 0.7 km and 0.9 km)... | place: USA: Gulf of Mexico ... | reverse complement strand
TTAAATCTTTACTATAACTCATTTCTTTTTTACTATAATTTTATGGTGTGATTTTATAAGAATGTTACTATACCTAAGCTGGCATCTTAAATAACACTTCTCTTTCCATCAGCTAATCCAACTAGCCAATGTCTCGCACCAACCTGCCAGAAGTTACAACTGGTGCAAAATCATAATTTCTACCTATATTTAATAAAAATCAATAGTATTTAACAGATTGTTAAATACAGATTATTACTTTTAACAATGTGTAAAATCATCATTTTATCATTGACCAATATCAATAAATCAACTTGACAAATAATTCCCAAAATATTACAATCTACTTTGCACTTAGCTAGGGAATCATGACCCGAAACGAGAGGTAATCACAGAACGCCACTCTGCTAAGTGCTTTAAATCAAAAGTTTTGTCTCAACCAACTGTGAGGTGTCTAAATGACCACTCAAAATTTAATAACCCGTGATTTTCACGGTACTACAATTCGTCAGCGTTCTGATGGCTACTTTGATGCTACAAGTATCTGTAAAGCTACAGGTAAACGACTAAATGATTATCGTCGTCTAAAATCTACTAAAGAGTTTTTCAATGTACTTTCAGGGTCTGCGGGAATTCCCGCAGACCTCATACTCCAAATAACTAAAACCGGTCCTAATGATAAACGTGGTACTTGGATTGAACCACATGCCGCAATTAGTTTAGCTCAATAAGGTGTAGTCCTGAATTTGCAGTTATGGTAACCAAATGGACATTTGAACTTCTCAAAGAAGGCACAGTATCCCTAAATCCCGAACAATCCAAACAAGAAACAGCCTTGCTAATCCAAACCAAATCCAACGAATTAGATCAACAGAAAATTATCGGTAATGCTAAACGGATTTCTTTGAATAATTTTATAAAAGAGAAGTTTGGCTATGATGCATTAGCAATGTTTGAAATGGAATCTCAACCAGCAGAAATTCAACAAGCCTTATTTATTCCATCAATCATAGCCAAACAAACTGGTTTAAAAGGCGCAAGACTAGTTAATGTAAAACTAATCGAATTTGGTTTGCAAACCAAACACTATGATAATAAAGATCGTCTTTACTACCAGCTAACAGAAAAAGGTCTTAAATATGGTCAATATCAAGACTTTAGTACTGGAAAAATAACTCGCCGCAACATAAAATGGTACGAGAGCATCTTAAAGTTATTCCAACCGCCAGCCCCAGAAATATTCAAATTAGTATAATAATTCTCAAATGGATTAGTCAGTATTTTTAGAGGTTTACTGATTAATCCACCAAGCTAGAATTTTTTAAATAATACTCACTGGAAGCAGAGAAATAATCTAAACTTTTGGTCAAATATTAATCTACGGTAATTATTATCCAAAACATCAGAAACGCATTAATCTTTTTAGTAAAACATTTAATAATAATTTAACATTTCAAACCATTGAAAAGCATTATAATGATTTCGATGTTATTCTAACCTTTGAAATACTGTCTTAAAACTAACGAACCTATAAAGATAAAAGCTATAATTCCAGCCAACCAATCCGCTCAATCCAATGGCATGAAAGTGTATTGGCTTTATTTTAAATAATTTACCAGTTCTAATCCACCAGTGTTTAAACAAGATTTAACAGATTAAAGGATAATTTTAAACCAGATGATTTTGACTTAATCAGGTTTTATCCTTTAATCCGTGTAATCCCATACTATTCTTCTCTTAAAGCTTCGGCTGGTTCAATTTGAGTAGTTTTCCAGGCAGCTAAAATAGCACTTAAAAAAGCAACGGTAATTGTCAGCAAAGCAGCACTTAATATATAACTATTCGGTAAATGACAAATTTGTTGTCCCATGTCCAAATCACTGGCAAAAACTAAATTTATCACTAATGCCAAACCCAAATAAGCTGATACAGCGACTAAAATACTCAATATTGCCATTGCCAAAGCTTGATAGATTGGAAAGCGAAATACTTGATAACGAGAAAGACCAATTAACCGCATTATGCTAAGTTCTCGTTTTTTCCGTTCAACTGTTGCATAAAGACTAGCTATCAACGCTGCTATTCCTCCAATAATTCCAACGATAGCAACTAACCAAAAAATTCTAGTCAAACCTCGATCCAGAATTTTAATCCGTTCTATTTCATCTGATTTTGCTGTTACTTCAATTCCTTGTTTAATTAAATTAGTATAGATTTTTCGTACATCATCAATAGTTTTAACATACAAACGAAATCCTCCATAATTCAACTTAGTTAACAAAAATACTTGCTGTCTTTCATCAAAAATTATTTCTCGTTGTAAGCCAGTACGCAAAGTTGCCAATAATTCCAATGGAGCAATAGCGTATTTACCTGGGCTTTCGCCTATGATAGCTACTGGGAACTTGATTGCTCCTTTTAATCCATTGAAACTAGCCATTATATTTCCATTTTTAGCATTAGGCATTAATAGCTGCTTTTGGTAAGTATCTGCTAGTTTGCCCCACGGTAGATTTAAACCAAGTCGTTGTTGATTTTTAGTAGTTAAGGCAATTCCAAATACTGGCATTTCTGTTGGTAAATTAATGACTAATTTTACATAAGGCATTACAACTGCATTTTTGCCACGTAATTTACGTTTTAAAGCACGGTAACTTGCGGTTTGAACTGTATTATTAGTACTTTGTAAATTATAGGCAATTAAATCTGGTGGTAAAGAAAAACCAGTGATTTGGTTAAATATTTCTCTTTCTAACAATTCTATATTATTTATACCTGTACCAATGATAAGACCACTAGAAGCAACAGGATCAAGTGGTTTTTCTAACATTACCATAATACCATCAAAGCTTAAATAAGGTTTTGGAGTTCCACCAGTCCAAGCTCTTGTTGGTACTGCTATATTTTCTTTATAATTTTCTACATCAACTACAAAATCAAGTGGAGTATATATCTTGGCCATAGTGCCAGCTCGTTGATTTAATATTGAAATAACTTCTAATTCAGCTTCCGCAAATTCTTGTCGTCCTTCACGACTTCTAGTCACTCGTACTGCCAATTTATCACCAGTTACTACTCCTATTTCTTCCGCAGCCGCTGGAGTTAATACACATTGGTTATTTTGTGGAATTATCCCACCATTTTCTAAAATTAATGGGTCATTAATAGCAGTCGGAACAAGGTCAAAAATCTTTTGTGAGTTATGAATTTTAACCGTGATAATTGAAGAAGAAACTCTAGTCGTTGGAATTAAAAAATCTATATCTTTGTGTTTAGCTAAATTAATAAACCAATCTTTATTATAATCATAGGTTTGAGTTGGTCTGATTTCACGATATACTGGGTCTTGAACCAATCTATCTTTCAAGGTAGCAATAGTTCCATATTTTAATCCCATCAATAGTAACAATGGAGAAATCACCGCAGCAATTGCCAGCACTAAGCATAAAGTTAATATCCATTCATGCAGCAAGTCAAACATAGCCAAACTTAACACTGTACCATTAGATTTCATACTTTTACCTCCAATACTGAACAAGTTTTAATAGCAGATTCATGAGACACTTTAAAAGTATAAGTTATATCTGCTAGTTCACTAACTAAATCATAATCATGAGTTACCATTACAATAGTTGTTCCAATCTCTTTAGCTAGTTCATAAAAGTTTTTTACAATAATATGAGCGTTTTCTTTGTCAACTGCTGCTGTTGGCTCATCGGCTAAAATAATATCTGGTTTATGTGCCATAGCTCGCAAAATAGCTACTCTTTGCCGCTGTCCACCAGATAAAAATTGAGGTTTTTTAGATAAAATATTTTCGATTCCCATTTTCTTAGCCAACTTATATATATCTGCAACCGAATAACCACTTTGTTTAACCTTAATTGGTAGAGAAATATTTCTTTCCACAGTTAAAAATGGTAATAAACCACCTGTTTGTAACACATACCCAAATATATTACGCCTAATTGCCGCTAATTTTGTTTCATGATTCCAAATTTCAGTAATATCCATTGTCTCAGTAGAATTAGAAATTAGAAATTCCTTACATTTATTAGGACGTAAAACCAATGCTAACATATCTAGCAATGAGCTTTTACCACAACCACTAGCACCAACAATTGCAACAAATTGGCCACGTTGAAGACTAAAATTTGGTACATTCAATTCAAAACTGACACCACCCTGCTCACGTTTTTTCTGCATTTCAATAATGCTCAATAATTTATTTGACATATAAGTTTCCATTGTTAGTAAATAAAAAGCATATATCGATAAATAACTATTTGATTAGAATATTTATAAATATTTAAATCATAAAGTATTTTAACTTATGAGATTAAAATAACATAGCAAAATGATTACCAGCAAATATAAATATCAGAGTAGTCTCATGAATTCAATAATTATAGGATGTAATAAGTTCACAAATTATATTAAATAAGTAGATGCAACTGATACAATTTATTCTACAATATAACAATTCAAATATTAGCTATTATTGATAGCCTATTGACAAATAATTTTTATTTATGCTACCTTGCTTTAGGTAAACTTTTCTTAAATTTTAAAAACTAATTAATCGGGTGAATGAAAAATGTCACAAACTAAAGTTATTATTGTAGGATTCATATTAGGTGTTTTTAGCATTACTGTAAATGCTGCTGTTACAGACACAGTATGGAAAGTAGGGACTGAATGTTTGGAAGCTAATGAACTACCACCACATAAATTATTGTGCATGGCAGTTGACAAGAATGAATTAAAATCTATTATGAGAGCTGGGTTTATGATTGGAACTAAAACTAGGCAAACATGGTGTAGCTTAATTGATAAACTTGGATTACGAGCTTCAGCAGAGGATGCCCGTGGTAAAGAGGGTATGGCTGAATGTGATGCCAACGATCATTATGAAAAAGCTTTTAAACGTGGTGGTGAAGTTGTAAAATGTATGACAGATAAAGTATTTGCAGATTATAATCAATGGGGATTGTTAGCTACCCATATGTATTACTGTAATGAATTAAAAAGTAGTGGTGATTGCATTGCAGCAGTAGAAATAGCTAAAAATCTCCGTGGTAAAGAACCAGATTGTAAAACGACTGGCAGCTTATGGAAATGGTCTAATAAATTGGATTATGTAAGAACTTCACTTGATTCAGTTTATAACAAGAATTGCAATGTAAAACCAGCAGACATGTTATCTTACTGTGAAGCTACACTCAAAGATAAAAATAAATGCCAAGTATTCCACAAGTAACTAACTTTTAGGATAACTAAATTATGAAAAAGTTTTTAATTAGCGGAATTATAGCTATTTTTTCTATGCAATTAGTGCAAGCAACAACGATTTGTGATACTAAATCGGCTTTAGTTGATGCTCGTTTAAATCTGATGATGATGGTAATGTCAACTGAAAAAGAAGAGCAAGATGATTTAAGAATAGAAATTGATAAAGCCAGTATAAACCTTGATAACGCTTTGGCAACTATGCTTAAAGATGAAAATAAAACTGATGATGCTCAATTGACTAATTTACAAAATACTTGGTCTGAATTTAGAAACACCAGAGAAACTGATATTATTCCAGCAATTTATGCCGGCAATAATGATAAAGCCATCGAAATAGCCACTGGTATTCAAGGAGAACGAATGAATGACATGAATGGTGTAATTCAAGCTCTTAATGGCGATAACTGTAATTAACCTATTTTTTGAATAATAATTAAGATATTCTAAAATTAATTCAAATATCCATGTAGGATGTAATGAGTTTACAAATTACATCAATAGGACTAATACAATTCGTTCCTCATTGCATCCTATATATATTTTAACTAACTTTGCATAACATTATATCTTAATCAAAGAGGACAAAATATGCTTCAAAATATATTAATTAGATTGACTATTATTTTTATTTTTATATTTACATTTACAGCATGTTATGAAGCTAAAATGAAACAAGAAGGCCAGCAGGCAGTTAATGCTTTTCTGGAGGAAATGAGTCCTGAATTGGCTAGAAAGATCGATGAAATTGAAGCAGAAATTACGCTTACTAAAGAAAAAATTAATAAACTATTAGAATTAAAACTTAAACATCCAAATTATGCTGGCAAAATAGAAAGTTCACGCAGGCAGTGGGAAGTTTTACAAAATAAACTGCAACAAAGTTTAAAAGAAATTGAAGATGTAGTGGAAAGTACTTACGTTACCTATGAATTAGATAGAATTCAAGGTGGTAATCAATTTAATAAAATATCTGGGAAATTACTTTCGTCTGCTGATTTAGTATTGGCTTCCGCTGGTACAACTAAGGAAGCAATTGAACAGGCTTTAAACGAAGTAGAGAATCAATCTATACCTTCATTAGATATTAATTCTGGAGTAGAAAATCAATCTATGCCTTCATTAAATATCAATTCTAAAACTGAAAAAACTACCACAATTATAGATAATTCTGTAGAAGACATAACCAGTAATTATTCAAATCCTATCAATACTAATATTGCATGTGATGCTAAAACATTTTTAGCTGATGCTCATTTGAATCTGATGATGATGGTTATCGCAACTGATAAAGTAGAGCAAAATATTTTAAGAAAAGAGATAAATAAATCAAATATTAAATTTGAACAAGCTATTGTAACTATGTTGGAAACAGGAAATGGACAAGTAACTAATTTGCAAGATACTTGGATGATATTTAAAAATACTAATAAACTTGAAATTTTTCCACAAATTAAAGCTGGTGCTAATGATAGAGCTTTAAATATTGCAAATAATATTCAGGCAGAACGTATGGATACTATGAATACTATAATTCAAAATCTGATTGAAGATGATTGTGATTGATAATGAGTTAATTCAACAACCTATAAGGAAAACAATATGTCTATTAGATTATTCGTTATCTCAACATTGTTATTAATTGCAGCCTGTAATGAATCTGAACAATTACAATTACCAAGTCAATTTTCTATATTTACTGACGTACAAGGACAAACTACTGCTGGTTTAAAAGGTATTGACAGTAATAACAATGGTATACGTGATGATATTGACCAATTAATTAAGCAAAAATTCTCAGATACGCAAGCAATTAAACGAGCAGCAGACCAAGAAGCACGAGCATTACAACAGTTTATGGAAGTAAACACCAAAGAAGAAGCCTTAATAGCAACCGAACAAATTGCTAGAGCAACCAGCTGTACTTTTAAGATATTATCTGATCCAATTCGTTATTATGAAGTAAGACAAGCTTTATCTACAGAAATAGAAGCCTGGACTACCAACACTAAAGAAAGATTAGTTAAATATTTAGAATCCAGTAAGCTTATCAGTGGAACGTATTTTATGCAACCAATTGAACCAGTTTGTGATTGAGGATAATTATTATGAAAATCATTATATTATTTCTGCTTAGTTCCTTTGCATATGCACAACAATGTGAACCAGAAAAATTTCGAGTAGTATTTAGCAATGGCGAATTGACAACTCCCAAACAAGCTCTTACTGCCATGAATGAATTAGCTCTGAATTTGGGTAATAATTACGCTGATGAAGGTATCACTTATGATCTAGCTTATAATTATTCAGATGCTGCATTTAACCAACTTTTACAAACTTCAGATCAACACTTATGGTACATAAATTTAGCAAAATTAATATATAACTGGAAATATCAGGTTCATACTCCAGAATTAAATCAGCATGTTGAAAAATATCGAGAAGCTATTTTACATGGTCAGAAAGTACTAGTAGTCTCACATTCCCAAGGAAATTTTCATACTAATTTAGCCCAACGGATGCTTGCCAATCAAAAACCTGCTATTACTATGGAAAGTTTTGGTACTTTTGGGATAGCAACTCCGACTGTTCGGGTTGGAAACAATGATGCTTATCTTACTAATCATCTTGATATAATTACTTTAGTACCAAGTTCATTGGAAGCAAATTGGACTTTGCGAAGAATTGATAATGGGAAAATTATTGATAATATTGGTTCTATTCCGGCTCATAATTTTAACCAAACTTATTTATCACCTTATTATGATATAAGACCTGAAATTATTACCAAAATCAAACAAGAGTTAAGTAGATTAACTGATCCACCACAAATAGTTAAAAGTGGTTCAATTACAGTAACCTTAACCTGGAATCTTACAACTAAAAATGACGTTGATCTACATATTTTTGAGCCAGATCAAACTCGTGTATATTTTGAAAGTAAAATTGGTAAAAGTGGGTATTTAGATGTTGATAATAGAGAAGGATTTGGACCTGAACATTATTATACCGATTGTAAAAAACTCCAGACTGGAGAATATTTGGTTGGGATAAAATATTACAGCGATAGTTTTACGCCCACAAGACCAGTCATGACAACTGTGACTATTTCAACTCCAGGTTCAACCAGAACGTTTATAACTGAATTGGATAAAACAACTGGTCAAACTAGTTCCAACTTTGTGAAATTAGCTAAAGTTATTATTGGACGAACTGGTGATCCAATAAATGGCAGACTAAAATACCAAATTATTCCGCTAGTAACAGATATTTCAGAGAATAATTTATGAATCGTTTAGCTTACCTAATAAGTCAATATCCAGCCATTTCCCACACTTTTATCTTACGTGAAATCAGTACATTACGAAAGTTTAATTTTAATATCAGCGTAACATCCATTAATTCTCCAGACCGCAATATAGAACAATTAACTGATATAGAACAAGAAGAAGCAAACAATACTTATTATATAAAACCAGATGGCATCATAGGAGCAAGTAAAGCTCATTTTTATACCATATTAACTCAACCATTAAATTACCTAAGCGGCTTATTTTTTGCATTACGTTTAGGCAAATTCGATTTAAAAAAAATATTATATAACTTCTTTTATTTTGTTGAGGCAGTAATGATTGGCCAGTGGATGCGTAAGAATAAATTGTCGCATTTACATGTTCATTTTGGTATGGAAGCAGCTACAGTAGGATTGATAACCAAACGTACTTTTCCTATTACATTTTCTTTTACTATGCACGGCCCACGGGATTTTTATGATATTTACGGTTGCTATTTGAGCCAAAAAATTTTGGATGCTGATTTTATTTGCTGCATTACCAATTTTGCAAAGAGTCAATTGATGATGTTATCACCGTCCACTTGTTGGGATAAATTGGAAGTAAGTCCATTGGGAGTTAATCCTAATATCTTTACTCCGCATCAATTTCGTCAGCATCCTGAACCATTCGAGATACTTTGTGTAGGTAGACTAGTGCCAGATAAAGGCCAGTTTATTTTAATAGAAGCAATAACTCGCTTAGTTGCCAAAGGTTATAACTTACGCTTACATCTAGTAGGAAATGGGCCGGACAAATTAACTTTAGAAACCGAAGTAAAACAAAGAGGATTAACTGAACAAATTATATTTGCTGGAGCAGTTAATCAAGATCAGATCATCCAATTTTATGCCAATACTGATATCTTTGTATTAGCTAGTTTTGCTGAAGGTTTACCAGTTGTATTGATGGAAGCTATGGCAATGGAAATTCCTTGTGTAACTACTAATATTACTGGAATTCCAGAATTAATCGAACATAGAGTTAATGGTTTACTAGTTGCTCCTTCAAACATAGATAGTTTAACTATTGCAATAGCTGAATTAATGGATAAACCTGAATTTCGTCAACAACTTAGCATTGCAGCTGGAAAAAAAGTTAAACAAGATTACGAACTACAACAAAACACTAGAAAGTTAGCTAATATTTTTCAAAAACGTTTAAATATAACGAAATGATTTTAACATTTTGAGAATACTATGAAAAATATAATTATTAGTTTAATTATCATAATAACATCTTTTATTGCACCCGTTTATGCTGAATCCGTCAAATTTGTTCAATGGTGGGGAGACTATCTACCAAAATATGGCAAAATTTATCCTGGTGGTTATCGGAATAGAAATTCAATTCAATATCAAGATTTGAATGAAGATGGTATATATAATGACGCATTAATTTGGTATGAATTTGATTTAAATAAACCATTTAGTCCAGCCTCATATAATCAAACTGGTCAAGAACAACATAGATATCGAACTAATTTTCCAAGCGCAATATTTTACGGTGGTATTATTGCCCGTTTTACCAATGTTTCAGATGTTTTGATAGAAGATAAAAAAGGTGATAAATATAATCCATTCAATAAAATAGCTCAAGCTTCAGTTCAACCTACAGAAGGTAGTCGACCATGCTCTTATGCTATAGATTATCCTAACAATTCAGCTCATAGTTGGGGCGATAAAAAACAACGAGCTGACATGACTCTTTTTTTAGTAGAACCAGAAAAGTGGAAACAACCATTCTCTAACGCTTTTTATGGTACCAAAGA
>JQIA01002234.1_pt1 | contig 10373 bp, 7 predicted proteins | sample 811431 | NCBI WGS metagenome assembly JQIA01 (sample SAMN02998118, study PRJNA258478) | marine sediment metagenome | biome: marine; feature: seafloor; material: sediment; isolation source: oil-polluted sediment collected from 3 locations (0.5 km, 0.7 km and 0.9 km)... | place: USA: Gulf of Mexico ... | reverse complement strand
ATCAAACAGGCATATTGCTGGCATATCAACCTTTAGATCAAGGTACTCAAGTGCCTCCAAAGCCTGTACTTTCATATCCTGCTCAATCTCTTTGCGAACCCTGTTGAGTTCATCCAGTTGAACAGCAATAGCGAGCGCGCTCTGCTCACCCGTGGCCAATAGGCACTCGATTCCAAGGCTCATATCTTCGAGCCTGCCCGCAGCATTTAAACGTGGTCCGACAGCAAAGCCAAGATCACTAGCCACCAACCTGCTGGCATCTTTACCCGCTATCTGCACAAGTGCCATCAGTCCAGCACTGGCTCTACCAACACGGATGCGCCTGATACCCTGCTCTACCAAAATCCGGTTGTTTTGATCCAGAGGCACCACATCGGCAACAGTACCCAGTGCGACCAGATCAAGGTAATCAGCCATATTGGGTAGAGGTAACCCTCTGCTTTCAAACCAGCCGCTTTCTCGTAGAGCCGCTCTCAGCGCCGTCATAAGATAGAAGATAACGCCAACCCCGGCGGTATTTTTGGCTGGAAAGGCACAACCGGGCTGATTCGGATTGACGATGGCATCAGCCTGCGGCAGTTGCGCACCGGGCAGGTGATGATCGGTCACAATCACTTTGATTCCAGCCTGGCGAGCTGCAGTAATACCAGCGAGACTGGATATTCCATTATCGACGGTAACAATAATATCGGGGCTTTGCTGGGCGGCCACGTCCACAATTTCTGGCGTCAGGCCATAACCAAAGTCGAAACGGTTCGGTACCAGGTACCCCACCTTTTTCGCTCCCATCGCCATCAATGCTTTCATTGCCAGCGCGCAACTGGTGGCTCCATCGGCATCAAAATCACCCACTATCAGCAGGCGTTTATTCTGAGTTAACGCATCCTTGAGCAGCTCAACAGCTTCAGCGACCCCCTTTAAATTTGAATAATCAAGAAGTTTCGGCAGACCCAGCTGCAACTCCTCTTCGGAGTCCACTCCTCGGGCAGCATAAATTTTTTGTAGTAACGGGGGTATTGAAGGGAACGCAGACAGGCGCTGAGCATCAACCTCTCTTCGGACAATTTTACGAGAACCCGGACGCAGCATCAGCCCGAGCCTAATGCAAACAACTGCGGATTAATGGCATCTAATCTGCGAGAAGTTGCTGAACAGCTGCAAGATCATTGTCCAACACCTGAAAACGCTCTTCTCGTTCAAAAAGATCCGCCATATGATGCGGAAGGTTCGGCTGTTCACAACCGGCCTTGAGCACTGCCTCTGGAAACTTGACCGGGTGTGCCGTGGACAGGGTAATCATTGGGACTTCAGGGCTGGTATTACATTCCCGCGCCGCGCAAACACCGATGGCTGTGTGTGGATCGATCAACGTTTCCGAGGTTTCATAAACCGCCGCTATGGTTTCACAGGTCAGCTCATCATTCACACTGTAGCTATTGAACAGCTCTCCAGCCCTTTGCCACACCTTTTTATCCAGGGCGACGTCTTCATGGCTTAATCGGTCCATCAGCTGAGCCAGTTTTTTCCCGTCATGCTCATACAGATCAAATAGTAACCTTTCAAAATTGCTGGAGGCCATAATATCCATACTGGGTGACAAGGTGTGCGCTAACGGATGTTTGCTGTAATCATTTTTACTAAGACAACGGTGCAAAATATCATTTTCATTGGTGGCAACAATGAGCTGCCGTACTGGCAGACCCATCTGCTTAGCTAGGTAACCGGCAAAAATATCACCAAAATTACCTGTTGGCACCGAAAAGGACACCTCACGATCAGGCCCACCCAGAGTCAATGCCGCTGAGAAATAATAGACGATCTGCGCCATTATGCGCGCCCAGTTAATAGAGTTTACTGCAACCAGTGATCGTTCGCCCTTGAGAAATGACTGATCATTAAAACAGCCCTTCACGATCTGTTGGCAATCATCAAAATTACCCTTGATGGCAATATTATGGATGTTATCACCCAATACTGTGGTCATCTGCTTACGCTGAACATCGGAAACCCGGTTGTGAGGGTGCAAAATATAGATATCCACATTTTCACAGCGGCGGCAGCCTTCAATCGCTGCAGAACCCGTATCACCTGAAGTGGCCCCCAAAATAACCACACGCTGATGCCGCCGTTGCAACACATAATCGAGCAGGCGACCCAGCATCTGCAGAGCAAAATCTTTGAAGGCCAACGTGGGGCCGTGATAGAGCTCCAATATCCATTCGTTGTGTCCCAGCTGTGTCAGTGGTGCAACCGCCCGATGACGAAAGTCGGCATAGGTAGCATCGATGATCATTTTAAGATCATGCGCCGGAATACTGTCACTGACAAAGGGTTGGATAATTTTGAACGCAAGTTCGGTATAGGGAAGTCCGCGCCAACTGGCAATCTCTTCCCGGGTATAATGGGGTAGTTTCTCCGGCACATACAACCCGCCATCGCTAGCCAGGCCAGTTAACAGGACTTCTTCGAAATTAAGCGTGGGCGCACTGCCGCGGGTACTGATATATTTCACTGTTTTAACTCACATTTAATAACTTTAGCTGATATTTTTTTGGACAACAGAACGCAGTATTTATTTGACCAATTTGACGGAAAATACCGAAAGGCACTATAACTGGCAGTATTATCAGGCAACTAGTCATCCAGGTGCTCTACCCGAATTCTGGTTACCTGACCCAGGGTTGAACCCAGCAATTCAACCTCTTCAATCGCCGCATTGAGTTGTTTCTCAATGATTTTTCGGGTTAACAGGATAATGGCCGCTTCGCCCCCTTCAACCTGAGGCTCTTTCTGCAATATGGCTTCCATACTGATGCCATGCTCACTAAGAATTTGCGCAATCTTTGCCATGACACCCGTTTGGTCTAACACCTCAATACGCAGATAGTAGGCGCTTTCAATCTGCTCCATATCCACAATCGGCAAGTTTGACAAACGATCCGGTTGGAAAGCCAGTGGAGGTACCCGGTTATCCGGATCAACATCCAGGGCACGCACCAGATCCACCACATCCGCTACCACCGCAGAGGCGGTAGGCTCAGCTCCAGCACCAGCTCCATAGTAGAGCGTTGGCCCCACAGCATCACCATGGACCATCACTGCGTTCATCACACCCTGAACATTGGCCAGCAGCTGGCTTTCCGGTATCAACACCGGGTGTACCCTGAGTTCAACACCAGCCTCAAGGCGCTTGGCAATACCCAGATGTTTAATACGGTACCCCAGCTCTTCGGCATAGGTCACGTCCTGGGCGGTGATGTTTGCTATGCCCTCGGTGTAAACACGATCGAACTGCAGCGGGATGCCAAAGGCAATGGACGCCAAAATCATCAGTTTATGAGCCGCATCAATACCCTCTACGTCGAAGGTCGGGTCGGCTTCTGCATAGCCCAACTCCTGAGCTTCTGCCAGGACATCCTCAAAGGAGCGCCCTTTATCACGCATCTCTGTCAGAATAAAATTTCCGGTGCCGTTGATAATTCCGGCCAGCCAGTTAATCTGATTGCCAGAAAACCCTTCACGAACTGTTTTAATGATCGGTATACCACCCGCAACAGCCGCCTCAAAGGCCACCATTACACCCCGCTCTTTGGCAGCCTCAAAAATTTCATTACCATGCTCTGCAATCAGTGCCTTATTTGCGGTCACCACGTGCTTGCCCTGCTCAATGGCCAACATCACCAACTGCCGAGCCAGATCTGTGCCCCCGATCAACTCCACCAGAATTTCTACATCCGGATCTCTGGCAACCTCAAAGATATCCTCACTGACTCTGATCTGGCTAAGATCGTACTGAGGCTTAGCACTTCTGGACCCGATATGAGATATCTGAATATCCCGCCCGGCCCTGCGCGATATCTCTCGAGCATTCCTGTTAAGTACATTCAAGGTTCCGCCACCAACGGTTCCCAACCCACAAATTCCAATATTCACCGGTTTCAAACAAACCACCTCATTTATCAATCTGAGAGCTTTGCACGAGTGCCATTTTGCTCTCATGCTGCGTTAAAAACGTGCTCAATCTATTAATCCGTCATTTTTGAACATTCTTCGAATTCCTCGCAATGCCTGGCGAGTTCGATGTTCATTTTCAATCAGTCCGAAACGAACATGATCATCGCCGTAATCGCCGAACCCAATACCGGGAGAAACAGCCACCTTGGCTTCACTCAACAGCTTTTTGGTAAATTCCAGCGAACCCATCTCCTGATATGGTTCAGGGATAGGTGCCCAGACAAACATGGTCGCCTTGGGTGGTGTAACCGGCCACCCCAAACTGTTTAATCCGTTACAGAGCACATTACGACGCGACAAATATTGCTGACGAATCTGTTCCACACAGCTTTGATCACCTTCCAGCGCGGAGATAGCGGCCACCTGAATGGGCGTAAAAGTACCATAGTCCAGATAGGATTTTATCCGTGCAAGCGCATTGATCAGCTCAGAGTTACCCACACAAAAGCCAACCCGCCACCCGGGCATATTGTAGCTTTTAGACAGGGAGAAAAATTCAACGGCGATCTCCTTGGCTCCGGGTACTTGTAAAATCGATGGTGCCTGATAACCATCAAATACAATATCAGCGTAGGCCAGATCCTGTATCACCCAGATGCGATGTTCCCTTGCTATCTCAACTACTTTCTCAAAAAACTCCAGCTCCACACACTGAGTAGTGGGATTACCTGGGAAGTTTAATACTAACATCTTGGGCTTTGGCCAGGCATTTTTGATCGCGCTTTCGAGTTCGGTAAAAAAATCTACCTCTCTCGTCATCGGCACATGACGAATATCCGCCCCGGCAATCACAAACCCGTAAGGATGAATAGGGTAGGACGGATTAGGCACCAGAACACCATCGCCGGGTGACATGGTCGCCAACGCCAGATGTGCCAGCCCCTCTTTAGAACCGATGGTTACAATGGCTTCAGTTTCATGGTCAAGATCAACATCGTAGCGGTTCTTGTACCAGTTACAAATAGCCTGGCGCAATCGTGGGATCCCCTTGGATTGCGAATAACGGTGCGTGTCATCACGCTGTACTGTCTCTATCAGCTTGTCGACGATAGGTTTTGGTGTAGGTTGATCGGGATTACCCATACCAAAATCAATAATATCCTCTCCACGCGATCGCGCCTGCTGCTTCAAATCGTTAACGATATTGAAAACATAGGGCGGCAGACGATTAATTCGTTCAAATTCTCTTTTCACACTGAGATCTCAAGTGGCAAGTTACCTGATTAAATGAAGCGAGATATTGTAGAGGCAATCGCGATAAACCAAAACAGCTTTTCTATGAAAAAGCTGTTTTTCGAGTAATTCACAACGATAGTACGCTGCACTTCAATCATCTATTTAGGTGGCCAACTAAACCCAGGGGAAACCGGATAGCGTGATCGGCACAGGGTATACCCTGGAAAAAATAGCTCTACCTGTTAAAAACAGCAGGGTGCAGGATCGTTTTCGAACGTTCTGAAAGATCCAGGCTAGCAGACCGTTTAGCCGGTCAGAAGCTCACAAATACCAACCTGGTTTCGACAACGGCGGAAACTTTATCTGATCAGACACTCATTTGGTTGAGCCGGGCGTGTCAATATTTCGAGTTAAATCCAGGTCAGATTTAGCCCCAATTAACACACCCATAAGATCAACGGGTTACTTACCCTGAAAATCAGCTTTCCTGCGTGTGCTTACGGCATTCATGCCCTCTTTGGCATCCTCTGTCTTCATTAGCCACTCCTGCTCGGCAACCTCTCGCTGGGTAGCAGCTTTAATTTTATCGACAACACCCTGCCGCTCGGTTTCACGAATAGACATCGTGGCCAGAGGCGCTGTACTGGCAAGCTCCACAGCCAAAGCATGCGCTTCTTCACGAACCTGATCCTGTGCCACCAGCCGGTCAAGTAATCCCCACTGAAGTGCCTGTTCTCCTTTAACTCGACAGCTGGTATAAAACATCAGGTGTGCTTTCTGTTTGCCAATAAGGTCAGGCAACGTATAGCTCAGAGCAAACCCGGGGTGAATACCCAGTGCCGTAAAGTTAGCGCTGAAACGACTTTCCGGGCAACCCACCCGAAAGTCAGGAACCAAAGAAAGCCCAAGCCCGCCACCTACGGCCGCACCATGAATCGCACCAACAATCGGTTTTTTGGTACCAAATAGACGCGACGCATTGCTGTATAATACTTCTGCGCCACGGCGAAATGCAGACTTACTCTCATCAGCAGGCGCTGCATCAGCTTTACCCAATGCGTCACCCGTATCTTTTCCATCACCAAAATTAGCACCGGCACAGAAGACTTTACCTGCCGCGCCCAAGACGATGGCTCGGCAAGCAGGGTTTTTATCCAATGCCTCAAAAACGTCAGCAAGTTCAGTAATCATGGTCACATTAAAAAAGTTTAATGGTGGATTACTGATTTCAACGGTTGCAACATAGTCCTCACCAACATTAACGCTCACATGCGTTAAAGAATCAAAATCACTCATTCGTTACTCTCCTTATTTTTTGCCTGAAATTTTGGATTAATAGTTAATAGCCGCTGCTGGAGGGCTGCCAGGCTTAACCCGGCAGACTTCAAGGTTCAATTAAACTGAGAGGCATCATACCGATTCCTGTTATTTTAGTCAGCAGTTTTTCGCGCACTACCCCGCAAGTGAATAGTTCACGCTCAGTCGCCATTCAGCACCCGTGTCGCCCCAGAAATCAGGTAGTCTAATGACAGTGCTTGATTGATCCCTGGAGTTTTCGCACTACGCCATGGCCCTTTGCTGGTGATGCCATACGCAACGGTGACTTGAACATAAACACCCCCGTCTCATCAGGAATGACAGCCACAATTACTGTGGACAGATGACAAAAGGCCTTTTATGCTTTCTATAATTCCCCTGTATTAGGGGATTCAATAACCAGCAGGCATAAGACTTTTAGCTTTGCATCATTAAGATGTCCAGATCACGCCAATCGAGGTTAGCTCTGTTTGTGTGGCAGGCATCCATAATTTATAACCCATAACACCGGGGTCGGCTTATGAGTGCAACCCAACATTAACGCGGGGATTTATAGAAATGCTGCTAGCTCTGATCATTGGCGCTGTGGTGGGTCTGGTGCTTGGACTTACCGGTGCAGGCGGTTCACTGTTTGCAGTGCCTCTATTAATACTGGGATTGGGCCTGGGAGCTACTGAAGCCACAGGTCTGGCGCTGGGCGCAGTGGCCAGCAGTGCCCTGTGGGGCATATTACAACGTCTGCATCATAAAGAGGTGGTATGGCTGCCCGCACTCATATTAGCAACCAGCGGCGCGCTAATGGCTCCATTGGGCCGATGGCTAGCGGGTATGGTCGCTGATATTTGGTTGCTAATCGGCTTTGCTTTTCTAGTGCTGGTGGTAGCCATACGCATGTGGCGACAGGCACAGCGCGAACCTGAAAAAGTACGTGTGACCCGCAGCGGCAGGGGCAGCTCGGCAGGAAACAGAGCACATCTATGCCAATTTAGCACCAGTGGACGACTTGAATTTGGCTCGCGCTGTCTAGGCGGCATTGTGATAGGTGGCCTGGTGTCCGGACTGCTTTCCGGCTTGTTTGGAGTGGGCGGCGGCTTCATCATTGTACCGTTACTCATGCTACTAACCGGCTTGGAGATGACCCAAGCTGTGGCCACATCATTGGTGGTCATAGCGATTATCAGTAGTGCAGGGTTCGCTAGTTACATCTTACTGGGCAGTCCTGTCGATCTAAATCTATTGATATTGCTAGCCGCCGGTGGGGCGGCGGGGATGCTGCTAGGGTCAACTTTGGCGCATCGTTTGGCGGGCCCTAAATTACAAAAACTGTTTGTAATATTAATGCTACTACTCACAGTAGCGAGCCTTACCAAAATGGCATAACTGCCTAACCTGCGCACCTTTTAGGTTGCCAATAGCGACTGCACCCGTAGAGTGAAACCAGAAGAATCTTCTTTACCGAAAATTTTTGTCAGATCATACTGATCTGAAGGGGGCGAGACTAACCGCCAGTGGTATTCATAAAACGCAAAATTTGCGGTTCATCACTGGAATCAAAATAATGACGCTCCGGCTTGATCTCCATCGCCGCCACTATCGCTTCACGCAACGCCTGGTCATCGCCCGGGTAACGCCGGATAACCTGACGCAGATCAACCGAGTGTTCATTACCCAGACAAAGTAGCAACCGACCCTCTACGGTCAAGCGTACCCGGTTACAGCTACCGCAAAAATTCTCACTTTCCGGAGAGATAAAACCCACTTTGGATTGATAGCCATTAATACGCCAGTATCGACTCGGTCCGCCGGTTTTCTCAGCTGTTTCCAGGATCGAATATTTTTCCGAGATAATGTCACGCAACTCCTGACTGGAACAAAAAGCGGTGGCCCGATCATGTTCATCAATCTGCCCCAGAGGCATCTCTTCAATATAGGAGATATCCAACCCTCGATCCAGAGCGAACTCCAGAAGATTCATCACCTCATCATCGTTACGATTTTTCAATATAACCGCAATGAGTTTTATTTTTTCGAATCCAGCCGCTTGTGCCGCATCGATGCCGCGCAATACTTTATTCAGATCACCTACACGGGTTAGTTGCAGAAATTTATTAGCTTGCAGGCTATCCAGGCTGACATTGATGCGCCGGACTCCCGCTCGCTGCAAGTCTGCGGCCATCTGTTCCAAACGTCCACCGTTGGTCGTAAGGGTCAGCTCATCCAGCGCTTCCAAATGCCCCAGTTCATTGACCAACCGCATCACATTGTGGCGGGTCAGCGGTTCACCACCCGTTAAACGTATTTTTTCAACACCAAGATCTACAAAGGCACGGCCTATTGTAGCCAGCTCCTCAAGCGTTAACACCTGGGCACGCGGCAGAAATGTCATATTTTCAGACATGCAATAGACACAGCGAAAGTCGCAGCGATCTGTTACAGACATTCGCAAGTAGGTCACTTCACGCCCAAACTTATCAACTAACTGAGCCACTAATCACCCCTAAAACCTCACACAAAACGGCGATTATACTCACTAAGCCTGATTGCGGATACTCACTTGCAGCCATTACTGACAGTAATTTATACCGGGGATATTGCCAACGAGGCGGTTCTATTTTAAAACAGGGTAAAAAGGGGGACTGCTGGGGTAGATAATCGATCAGCTATCTTTTTAACGCGGCATGAGAGAGATGCAAAGATCTCAAACTATTTTGTCTTCACAGCACCGTAATATTATTTGGGTGTACCACCTCAACTTTTGAACAGGCGCTTTTTTGACTCAGGTCAAAGCCTCGCTCTATATTCAACAATCTTGATGATACACCCTAAATTACCGCCTAACGAGGCGGCATTCTAATCGCGCCATCCAGACGGATACACTCGCCGTTCACATATTCATTTTCCACCATCATCACCGACAGGTGAGCAATCTCTTCTGGACGCCCGAGGCGCTGTGGATAAACCACGCTCGCTTCCAGAGACTGGTACACTTTTGGATCGAGGGTATCAAATAACGGAGTGTGTATCAGACCTGGTACGATGGTGTTAACACGGACACCATAAGTCGCTAGATCACGCGCCATCGGCAAGGTCATACCCACCACACCACCTTTAGTCGCACTATAGGCTACCTGGCCGATCTGCCCCTCGTAGGCGGCAACCGATGCAGTATTAATAATGACACCACGACCACCATGTTCATTGAAAGGCTCATTCTTCGCCATCTGTTCGGACGCCAGGCGCGACACGTTAAAGGTGCCGATCAAGTTGACTTCAATCACATTCCGATAGGAGTCCATCGGATGCGGACCCTTCTTGCTTAAGGTTTTACAAGCAGGGCCGATGCCTGCAAAGTTATTGCAAATATGCAGGGCACCAAATTTATCCATCACCTGACTAATGGCGTCACTAACACCGGCTTCATCGGCAACATTAACATTGAAAAATGCAACATTATCAGCGCCTAATTCATCAACCAGTTGTGCGCCTCGCTGTTCATTCATATCAAAAATAGCTACCTTTGCACCTTTGGCCACATAGGCGCGCACCGTCCCCTCACCCAATCCGGAAGCACCTCCGGTTACGATTGCTACCTTACCCGCTATATCCATTAATCCTATCCTCTTTTGGTTGTTAACACTCAATCATCAAAAATACAGGGCCAGATATTCCGACCCGGTACCGTAAAAAACTCACTACTTGCCCGCTAAACGATCAGCCAACAAGGTCCCTACCAATAATCAGCTTCATGATCTCGCTGGTTCCACCGTAAATCCGATGAACCCTGGAATCTGCGTAGGCACGAGCCACCGGATACTCCCACATATAACCATAACCACCGTGCAACTGCAGACACATATCCACAACCT
>JQIA01002233.1_pt1 | contig 10373 bp, 12 predicted proteins | sample 811431 | NCBI WGS metagenome assembly JQIA01 (sample SAMN02998118, study PRJNA258478) | marine sediment metagenome | biome: marine; feature: seafloor; material: sediment; isolation source: oil-polluted sediment collected from 3 locations (0.5 km, 0.7 km and 0.9 km)... | place: USA: Gulf of Mexico ... | reverse complement strand
ATCACCGTCATGATCCTGTCTTTTTCATATTCTAATGATCGAGTGGCATAAATTGCTGGCACAGTACAACCCAATCCAACCATTAACGGAATAAATGATTTCCCTGGTAAACCGATAGCTTGCATAAACCGATCCATGACAAAAGCACCTCTCGCCAAATAACCAGAATCTTCGAGCACGGCTAAAAACAAATACAAACTACCAATAATCGGAATAAATGTTGAAACAACTTGAATACCACCACCAACGCCTTTTGCCAATATCGTAATTAGCCATTCTGGAAAACTCAAACTCGATAACCAAAGACTTCCTCCATCCACTAATAAAGCTTGAACCGTTTTGTCAAAAACATCGATTAAGGCGCCGCCAAAAACTATCGTAAACATAAACATTAAATAAGTTGCAAATAGAAAAAATGGTACACCCAAATATTTATTTAATACAACTTGATCAATTTTTGAAGATACAGTTCTTGAAACACTGCCTTTCTTTTTAATACTCTTATCGATCCAGGAAAGGATTTTTTTATAACGAGCATCAGCAACTATAATATCAATTTCGTCACCATATTTTTCAGCGATGCGTCTTTGAATGTTATTAATTTCTTCTTTAATCGATTTATCAATAGGATATTGATGATCTTCCAAAAGTTTAATCGCTAGCCAATGATGATTTTTTTCAGATGATATTTGAGCACTATTTGAATTACCTTTCACTTCAGAATTTGCATTTGCTAGAATAGTTAAAATAGACTGATAATCAGTATCAAGCTCCGAATCAAACTTTAAGAGTGTTTGATTTAATTGTGCTTCAGCCAGTGATTTATTATTCAACTGATTGAGGATAAATTGTATCAGTTCTTCTCGGGAGTTTGATTGGCTAGCAACAATAGGAAAAATAGGGCAACCGGTTTGATCAGATAGGATATTAATATCAATCAATAATTGATTGCTTTTAACCACATCCATTTTATTAATAACAATAATTAATGGTTTTCCGATCTCTAATAGCTGGGTGGTTAAGTATAAATTTCGCTCTATATTTGAGCCATCAATAATATTAACAATTAGTTCAGCCTCACCAGATAATATATAATTTCGAGCTATTTTTTCATCTAAAGCAATCGATTCATCGATAGCATCGAGAGAATAAGTACCGGGTAAATCAACTACTTGAATACCTATTATTTCATCAAGAAGGTAATTGTTTTTATTTTCATTTATAAATTTTTTAGAAAATTTAACAAAGCCTGATTTTTTCTCAACGGTAACGCCTGGCCAATTACCAACCTCTTGCTTTGCGCCGGTAAGAAGATTAAATAACGTCGTTTTACCTGAGTTTGGATTTCCACATAACGCTATAATTGGATTACTATGCATTTTGGGTAAGACTTCTATAAATTTGACAGAGGAATAACATATCTGAAAGGCGTGTTAGATTAAATGACCTAAATTGGCGGTAAAACTGATTAAAAACGGTGTTTTCTAAACAGGTTGAACCATTATGTTTTGGGCTTCATTTTGACGAAGGCTAAGTGAAAAACCTCTTAGACTTAACTCGATTGGGCCACCTAAAGGTGCTTTTCTGAGAATATTAATCTCAATACCAGGTGTTAACCCCATGGATAACAGTTTTTTTCTGAATACATTGCGCGAACCGCCTAAACTAAGGACTTTTGCTTTTTGTTTAGTAGCAAGTTCTGCTAAATTGTAATTCATAGTGGCTCCCAATTACGAACAACGTTTATCACGTTTGTTCCTGTTAAAAGAGCTTAGTTTAAACGAGAATGATTTGCAACAAGATTTGCAATTGATTTTCATTCCCTTGACTTAGGTCAATATTTTGCTTATATCAAGACTCCTCTCATATCAAAAACTAGCTTCGATTAATCTTATCAACCCATGCCATTCCCAAAGCGGATAACACAAAGGTTAAATGGATAATGACATACCACATTAACTGAGTTTCTTGAAAATCATTTTTTTCTAATAATTGCTCAGAAGATATGTTCATAAATTTTTGTAAGAGGTGGATTGAAGAGATTGCAACGATTGATGCAGCCACTTTTTGCTTTAATGAACCGGAATCTAATTTACCTAACCAAGACAGTTTTTCTGCATTTTCATCAATATTTAGTTGTGAAACAAAATTTTCATATCCCGAGAACATCACCATCACAATTAATCCACCTACTAATGCGATATCAACCATGGAGAGAATGAAGAGTACTAAATCAGTTTCCTTTGTATCAAGGACGTGGGGAAAGATATGAAACACTTCTTGAAAGAACTTTATCGCTAATAGCAAAAGACCAATACTTAACCCAATATAGATGGGAGCAAGAAGCCAACGACTGGCGTACATAATACGTTCAAAGCTTTTTTCTAACATAGTTTTTTCCTTTTTTACTACTTTGATTGAACAGCTGATGAAAGAAGCAGTTCTGTTACAACCTTGTCTTCACTGATTTGCAATTTATAAACTCTATTATATTCAGATTCATCTATTTTACTCTTGGCATTTCCTCCTAATAATTGGACTAGACTCGGGGTAGTATTGCTATGTCCAACAATTAGCATGTTTGCCTGTTTAGATAATAATGAATCAGCAAATTGTTTTAAATTTCTAGGATCGTAACTCTGTATATTCAAACCTAGCTCTTTAGCCATAGGACTAGCTGTTTGTATTGTGCGTGCATATTGAGTTGAATATATGATCTCTATATTCTTATTTTTCAACATTTTGACTAAATTAATTGCCCTAGTCTTCCCCTTCTCTGTCAAGTTTGGGTTCCGATTATTGCCCTTTTCTTTTTCCGCATGCCTAACAAGATATACTGTTTTAACAGTTTTAGGCCTCTCTACCTCATCTGCAGTCGTGATAGAAACAAAGCCAAGATTGACCACTATCGCTCCAAATAGTGTTATGTAACAAGCAATAGTTGAGCTATTCATTTTATTTAACATCAATCGTAATTCCCAGAAAATATCTCGTTAAAACATTGAATGAAGCATAACGTATCACTTAATAGAATCCAAAACTTCTTTTAAAGGAGAGCAAAAATTATCGTATGCCGAACAAAATTTTTGTAACACTAATGCCTATCAGACTCTCTTTTCAATGTTATACTTTATTCATTATCGGTTATTAATAGCAAAACGCTCAGTTGGCTAATTCGTAAAGGAACAACCATTTGATATCTAGAGATCGTTCTTCACAAATTTTGCAAATTGCATTACCCATCATCGGTGGAATGATGTCGCAAAACATACTGAATTTAGTAGATGCCGCGATGGTAGGTCAACTTGGTAAAGTTGAGCTAGCGGCGGTTGGTCTTGCTAGTTTTGTTAATTTTGTTGCTGCTGCTGTGTTTATGGGATTTTCTTCTGGTGTGCAGGCCATGGTTGCAAGAAGAATTGGCGAAGGAAACGAGTCAATCGCAGCTAACCCTTTAAATGGGGCATTACTCCTCATTCTAATCGCGGCTATTCCTGCATCCTTTATATTAACCAGCTTCAGTTCAAATATCATGGGCTTTTTAAACGATGATGCTAATGTTGTTTTAACTGGTAGTGAATACCTTGATATGCGTTTAATTGGTATTATGGCGGTTGGTATGAATTTTAGTTTTAGGGGGTATCTAAGCGCTATAAAACTGACCCAATTCTACTTTAAAACCATCGTAATTATGCATATCGTCAACATATTCCTTAATTACGTTTTGATTTTTGGTAACTTAGGCTTTCCTGAAATGGGTGCTAAGGGCGCGGGCTTAGGAACCACCATTTCACTTTACGTAGGTATGTTTATTTATCTTTGGTTAACAATAAAACACACCAAAAAATACGGTTTTGGTTTACATTTACCTAAATTAGAAACAGTTAAACAATTGGTAAAAACATCAATTCCTGCGTCTCTTCAGCAACTATTTTTTGCTTTAGGCTTTACCTTTTTATTTTGGATTGTCGGAAAAATAGGTACCGACGAATTAGCAGCTGCACATGTTTTGACCACTTTAACCTTAGTGGCGATATTACCTTCAATTGGATTTGGAATGAGCGCAGCCACATTAGTTGGACAAGCTTTAGGTCGTAAAGAAGTTGATGATGCTTATCGCTGGGCATGGGATACCTCAAAAATCGCATCACTATCAGTTACATTAATTAGTCTACCGATGTTTTTTGTGCCGGAGTTGCTTTTACGAATTTTTCTTCATGATGAAAATGTTATAGCCATCGCTAAATTACCTCTTCAACTGGTTGGAATTGCAATTATTATCGATGCATATAACTTAGTATTAATGTCTGCATTACAAGGCGCAGGCGCAACAAAAGATGTCATGGTTGTAAGCATTGTTTGCCAATGGATGATATTTTTACCTATTGCTTGGTTTATTGGTCCTTATTTGGGAATGGGGTTAACTGCTATTTGGTTAGTTCAAGGGTTATATCGATTATTTCAAGTAGGTTGGTTTGCTTTACTTTGGTATAAAAAAGACTGGGCTAAAATTGAAGTCTAAGCAGCTTTACGAGCATTTACATATCCATTAATAATAATTAAAAAGACACAAACTCATGTCAGAAGAAAATCAACACTCCTTTTTTCAACTAGTTCCCGATCAAGTTTTAGATGCTATAGAATCGGTTGGATTAGAACCTCAAGCAGCACTATTAGCACTCAATAGTTACGAAAATCGCGTTTATCAATTTCGTGATTATGATGAAAAGAAATACGTAGTAAAATTTTATCGTCCTAATCGTTGGAGTGATAAACAAATATTAGAAGAACATCATTTCAGTTTACAGCTAGCAGATAATGAAATCCCAGTTATTCCTCCTCTTATTTTTAACGGTGAATCCCTTCTAACCTATGCGGGCTTTCGATTTGCAATCTTCGAATGTAAAGGTGGTCGAACGCCTGAATTGGAGGATAAGAAAACACTAACTTGGATTGGACGATTAATAGGCCGAATTCATGCATTGGGAGAGAGTGAAAAATTCAAGCACCGTCCAGAATTGACCATTAATAGTTTTGCAGAAAAAAGCACAGAATACTTATTAACAAATAACTTTCTACCCAATCATATTTTACCGGCATATGAAGCGATATCTAGTCAATTAATTGATCTCAGTAAACAACGTTTTGATGAGTTAGGAAATTACCCTCGTATTCGGCTTCATGGTGATTGTCATCCTAGTAATGTTTTATGGACAGATGATGGACCTCACTTTGTTGATTTTGATGATGCAAGAATGGGACCTGCCATTCAAGACTTATGGATGTTAATTAATGATGCCTCAGATAGAGAACTTTGGAATAACCTATTAGAGGGCTACGAAGACTTTATGGAGTTTGATGATCGACAGTTTAAAATAATGGAACCGTTACGTACTATCCGCATGATTCACTACAGTGCTTGGCTTGCCAAACGCTGGGAAGATCCAAGTTTTAAGCATAACTTTCCGTGGTTTAATACGGCGAGATATTGGGAAGAGCATATTCTTTCTTTGAAGGAACAATTATCAGTTATGCAACATAGCTGACTTAAACTAAACGATATTCAGTTAAAATTCAGCTTACATCTATTATGATTTAGCTAATCCAATCAATTAGTTTCACCGCCGACTGGTATCCCATTTTCCAGTCGGCTTTTTTATGACTGCGGAAATTAAATAAGTAAACGCACCTTAAAATAAGTTAACTCAAATACATGGTTTGCCTGTATTCTAGTCATAAGAGTAACCTTAAGAGAAAAACCATTAATCTACTTCTGATATAATATACCCACTTGTTTAAATAGACCAATTTTTTATGTCCAACTTAGTATTCAAACTGAACAGCGTACCAGATGATGAAGCCGATGACGTCCGTCAAATACTGGATGAAGCTGAAATCAATTTTTATGAAACTGACTCCGGCCGTTGGGGATTAGGTTATGCAGCTATTTGGACGAAAGATAAAGATTCACTCGATAAGGCTAAAGCACTAATTCAAGAATACCAATTAGAGCGATACAACCGAGTGACCGAAGAACATCGATCTATGGAGGAATCTGGTGAAAAGATATCGAGATTATCATTTTTCTTAACCTCACCGATCCGTTTTTCAATATTGATTTTATTTGCAGGACTACTTGCTTATTTTACCGTCATGCCTTTCTTTCATTAATCACCTCTAGAAAGACGTACTAGCGGTAAAAAAACATGCAAACTGACCCTGAGAAACTAATAAAAGCTCACAATCAACTCACCCATTCTGAGCAAAAAATAGTTGTGTCTCATACTCAACGTGAAAAGAGCGATTGGTTCATCAATTCAATTATGATCCTAGATTGTGATGTACCATTTAAATTCAAGCGGAAAACCAAATACAAAACGTTAATTAAAGGTCAACGAATCAATCTGACTTTTTATCCTCAAAAGGAAATGATTGCGGGATTAGAATTTGAAGTGATGAAGGTTGTTCGAATAAAAATTGCGTGAGTCTAAATTCGAACGCTAACTCATGCCAATATATTTAGAATGGTTTTGAATTCTTTTTAACCACTTTTGAATAGCCGGATAATCAGACAATTCAAAACCACCTTCATCCGCAACATGCGTGTATCCGTAAAGGGAAATATCAGCAACCGATATAGAGTCTCCTACCAGATAATTAGTTTTAGCTAATTGACTTTCCATAACAGACAACGCTTTGTGACCGCCAGACTGCTTTGATTCAAACTCTGTTTTTTTATCATCCGGCATTCCTAAATATTTAGCGATAAATCTTGCAACAGCGATATAAGGCTCATGGCTATATTGCTCAAAGAATTGCCACTGTAATATTTTTGCTTTTTCAAAAGTATCAGTACTTGAAAAGAGAGTTCCATCTGATAAGAAGTTTAATATCGCATTGGACTCAGATAAACAACGACCATCATCTAATTCTAACAGAGGAATTTTCCCATTAGGATTTCTGTTTAAGAATTCTTGAGTATAAGTTTCTTTTTCCAGAATATTGACATGGATCCATTCATGCTCAATATCTAAAAAAGAACACAACAATTTAATTTTATAACAATTACCCGACTGAATATCTGCATAAATTTTCATGTTATATTCTCTAGTGTTTTAATATTCGCTTTATTCTAAATAGTTAACGGCTATCCAACAATTTCAATTAACTCAATATCAAAAACAAGCGTTTCACATGGTCCTATAGAGCCTCCAGCACCATTTTCGCCGTAAGCTAATTCATATGGAATGGTTAATTTCCATTTTGCACCAACAGGCATTAACTGTAATGCTTCTGTCCATCCGGCGATAACTCCGTTAACTGGAAACTCTGCCGGTTCACCTCTATCATAAGAGCTATCAAATACTGTACCGTCAATCAATGTACCGTGGTAGTGGGTCTTAACTTTTGAAGTTAGTTTAGGGATGTCTCCAGAGCCTTCATTAATCACTTCGTATTGAAGACCTGAGTTTGTGACGGTAACGCCTGCTTTCTTTTCATTGTCCGCTAAATGCTGTTTACCGGCTTCAACTTTTCCTTTAGATTGTTGTTGCTGCTTATTTTTCATTATTTGAGTAACATGTTCAAAAGCAACTTGAATATCTGCCTGACTCACCGCTGCTTCAGCTTTTAAAAAAGCATCTTTTAACCCTTGAGCAACCAAATCGATTTCTAAACCATCGAATGATTGTCCTATAAGTTGTCCGCCCATATTCATACCAATACCGTATGCTGCTTTTTGCTCTAATGATTCGTACTTGTTACTCATTTATATTCCTTAATAGATTGAATAGATATTTAGTGGTTATGTTAAGCCTGTATTCGATTAAGCTGATATTTTGGTAACTTTTGTATCTTCTACCACCGCAGTATCAGTTAAGTCAGAGTCTAATAAAGATTCTGGTTTACCTTTAATTGCTTTGCTCAATAGGTCTTTATTTTCTGCTATTAGCATACCAATATTTTCGATTTGCTCTTCACTTAAACCTTTTATTGATTTTTCAATCCATAAGCTAACATTTTCAGCTAATTCCAACATTTTATCGTAATTATCAGCTGCTTTTTTATCAGTAAATGTTTTTTTAGGATCGCGATCGGACATAAATAAAGTTATCACTGCCATTGGAGTGCTCCCGTTAAGATTTGCTATAAATGAATGACAATACTACCTGTACTAGTAGTGTTTTGCAAGCGCCATTATTATGGGTGTTAGTATTACAGGATTATACATTTTGAAGAAAGCTAACTAAGTGTTGCAACCAAAGCAGCAAACACTAAGTAAATGATAGCGGTTCGATAAACAAGTTCCATTGTTTCAGTATTTTCATCAATGTTTCTCTCGGAAATCCCTCTATCTAAGCTTTGTGCAGCTATTCCCGTTTCTGCTATCAATTGCCAATTATCGGCTAATGCATCGGTTAAATAGTCTTTTACCCGATAGAATCCATTAACAAAATCACCGGTCAATAAAAATAATAAGCTAGTAATTCTTGCTGGTATCCAATTAATCCAATGAATAACACTGTCCATTAACGGAGTATGCTCGTCAAACTCGCTTTCTTGGCAATGATTGGAATAAAGGTGAGCTAAGCGATAAAATAATGCACCATAAGGTCCAAAGAATATAAACCAAACTATCACGCCAAAATAACGTATTTGGCTTTCAACCAAAATTTGTCTTGTTGTATTTCTGACCAACTCATCAGCTTCAGGAACATTAACTGACTCTACAGAGTCTTCAACCTCAACATCGCCCTCTTCTTCGGTTTCTTTCTTTTCGTTTAATTTTGTAGACTTTAAGCTTGATAATGCTTGGCTATGCTTGAATGCAGATTCCACATCATCACTATCAACTGAGTCAAAATAAGGTTTTAAACTCTTTTCTAAACTTTCGGGTCCTAAAGACAAAAACAAAATACAAACTGATATGAGCAAATAGACGAGCCAGTAAAGAACGCCATCAAATAAATTAACAAATCCCATCAAAATGATTGGTGGTAACAATAATATTAACGTTACACCTCCCCAACCTTCAAAAAAAGCTTTCTCAGAAAATATATCAAACAACTTGTTTTGCAAGCTTTTAAACCAGCTAAAGTCCCTAGCACCTCTAAAATCATTGCCAATTTTGAAGTGAAATTCTAATGCTAAAACAATAATTAAACTGAGCAAGATCATAGTGATTAAAAAAACCAAATAAGCAAAAACATTAGTTTCGCGGTTAATATTATTTGCTGATAATACCTTAATTCCGAATTTCTGTCAGAAACTTTAGTTTATAAGCCACAATAAATTTCTGGAGCTCAAATTGAAGTGAGATATCTCTTCCAGTCGAACGACTCTCCAGGATCGGTTTTCCGTTTGGGCGCTATATACGCATGACCACAAATTTGCCCATTCGTTATCTTTGGATAAGTTTTCATAATTGATTTGGTCACCTGAATTAGGCTTTTATACTGGAAATCACTGTACTCAATGTGATCGGTGCCTTCAAGTTCGATACCTATAGAAAAATCATTACACTTTTCGACGCCTTTAAAATTAGACAATCCGGCATGCCAAGCCCGCTTATTAAAATCAACAAACTGAACAATTTCACCGTCTCGACGTATAAAGAGATGAGATGAAACTCTTAGCTCTGCAATATCCTGAAATGAAGAATGCTGACTAACATCGATACAGCCTGCGAAAAAATCCTGTACATGACAATTACCAAACTCGCCCGCAGGTAAGCTAATATTATGGATCACTAGTAGAGAAATTTCTGTTGGAATTGGACGATTATCAAAATGATTACAGGCTGACAAGCTTGCGTTAGAAAGCCAGCCATTTTCAATCGTGGAATGAACGTAATTAAAGTTGCTACTTTCTGAGTTGATTTTTTTTGCTATTTTGGTTTTTATGCTTCAGCCTTCATATTTCGTAAGTTTGAGATAACGGACTCTAACGCTCGGTCAAATAGCGCGTCATCATCTAAAATCTTTAGCTTTTCTAATTGCAGTGTAACACATAGGTCATGGGTCAAAAATTCAGCCATTTTCATACCACTACGATTTACAAAAATATACTTTCCCGTTGATGCAATTCTTGCCGCTAATTTACAGCGTTTAAACTCATTATCAATCATCAGTTCAACCCAACTACCGGCTCTTAACTCTTCAACTCTCTCTCGTATTTCTGGGTTGATATGAATAGGCTCAGATGTTACGCCCGTTTCTAATTTTCCGGTTTCCGCTTTTGAAAAACCTATATCTTCTATTACAATTTCTTCAAACTGAATACTTTCTTGGTTAGGCTCTTCTTCGGTAAGCTCTTCGCCGTTAGTCGACTTTATAGTCTCTATATTGTCATCGGATGCTTGTGTAGATTTAATCTCA
>JQIA01002219.1_pt1 | contig 10373 bp, 4 predicted proteins | sample 811431 | NCBI WGS metagenome assembly JQIA01 (sample SAMN02998118, study PRJNA258478) | marine sediment metagenome | biome: marine; feature: seafloor; material: sediment; isolation source: oil-polluted sediment collected from 3 locations (0.5 km, 0.7 km and 0.9 km)... | place: USA: Gulf of Mexico ... | reverse complement strand
GGGGACAAAGTAGATACAGGGATGTATGATGATAGGTATACCTTTAACGTAGACGGAACTTTTACCCACGATGTAGGTCCAGATGGATTTGTATTTGGACGCGAAAATTTAATTGATGAACTAGGTGGCTCTGGTGGTACCGCCAACGGCGCAGACATTGAGCAATATGGATTTAGTTCTTATACGGCTAATTGGTCTTTAACAGCTCCAAACGAGCAAGAAACCATAAGCCTAACGGGATTAGGATTTGTTGGATATTATATTGGAGGGAATCATAAATATGTAATTCACAGTCGCTCTGCCAATGAAATGATAATAACTACAGCCGATGGTAATGGCGAATTTAATTGGTGGTTTAGGTTGATTCCTGAATAAAGAAATAATGTTTTGAATTAGTTATAAAACTGAAGGAGTAAAAGATTAAATGCTCCTTCAGTTCTATTTGAGCTAGCTTATTGAAATGTGAGATTCCAAAACCTTATAAAATGATAAAACACAAGGTTTACATGGTATTTATTCTTTTAATATCTGTTTCGTGTTCTAGCGAAGGAAGTGATGACGATTCAGTGGTCACACCTCCCCTAGACATAATCCCATCAAACTTAGTCTTAAACATTGAAATTGTTGGAACAGATGCTTTAAACCCAATCGGTGATGGTTCTGGTGTAATACAATGCACGGCTTTGGCTACTGACGCCACAAAGTATGGATTTAAATTTGGAAGTAATCCTGAAGAGGAAAGTGTTAGTGGGAATTTGAATTTTACTTTTACAGAAAGAGGGACTAGTAGTTATATCATTACGGTATTTGCTTACTCTAGTACAGGACATTTTACAAGCACATTTAAAAATATTTCAGTTTATGTAAATGATGATTTACAATTAGTTTGGGCAGATGAATTTAACACGAATGGGGCACCAGATAGTTCGAAATGGAATTTTGAGATAGGTGATGGATGCCCAAATTTATGTGGTTGGGGTAATGCAGAATCTCAATATTATACAGATAGAGCAGATAATGTAACTGTTGAAGACGGATTATTAAAAATAACTGCTAAAAAGGAATCGTACCAAGGTTCGGATTATACGTCGACAAGAATGATTACCAAAGACAAATATGAATTCACATATGGTAAGGTAGAAATTAAAGCAAAACTACCAGAAGGGGGTGGCACATGGCCAGCCATTTGGTTGCTTGGCGCCAATATTGATACTGTAGGTTGGCCAGGATGTGGAGAGATTGACATTATGGAACATTGGGGGCATAACCCAAGTAAAGTATCCAGTCCAACACATACGCCTTCTTGTTCTGGAGGTTGTGGTAACACAATGGTTGGAGAAACCACAGTTTCAGATTTTGCCACTGAGTTTCATGTTTATGGCTTAGAATGGACAGAAGAAGAACTGCGTTTCTATTTAGATGACACTTTATTATACACGTACAATCCAGCAGTAAAAAACAGTGAAACATGGCCGTTTAATAATCCACAATTTTTCATATTAAATATAGCAATGGGAGGTAGTTGGTTTGCAATTGATCCAAGTTTCACAGCATCGACAATGGAGATAGATTATATACGAGTGTATCAGTAAATAACAAAAATTCATTGAGAAATGTAGATTAAATAAAGGCCACTTAGTATTAGGATTGCTTGAGAATTAAGAAAAAGAATGAAGAAAGAAATAGTATTAACAGAAGATAACGAAGTTTTGGTTGAAATAAAAGACATAACAGGCAAATTGGTGAAGATTGATAACGAAAATTATTATAAGATTTCGAACAGCGATATGATGCGTCCATTTTTTATGAGCATTGTTAGTGATTCAAATCATTGGATGTTTATTTCAAGCAATGGAGGGCTAACAGCAGGACGCAAAAACGCGGAACATGCATTATTCCCTTATTATACAGACGATAAGATTACAGAATCAGCAGAAATAACAGGAAGTAAATCTATTTTCTTGGTTCATGGATATAACCAATCCAAAATATGGGAACCGTTTTCTGAACGATTCGAGGGACTATATAATGTTACAAGAAACCTATATAAAAATGAATATGGTAATAAGGTCATGTTTGAAGAAGTGAATCACGATTTAAACCTTTCATTTAGATACCAATGGTGTTCTAGTAATCGCTATGGATTTGTAAAAACCTCAAGACTAATTAATCATAGTCAAAACCCAGTTAATATTTCGCTGATAGACGGTATTCAAAACCTTATGCCATATGGTGTAAGTAGTGATTTGCAAAACGAAAGTAGTAACCTTGTAGATGCTTATAAACGTAACGAATTAGAAGAAAGTACAGGGCTCGGGATTTTTGCATTGAGTGCTATAATTGTAGATAAAGCAGAACCAAGTGAAGCCTTAATGGCAAATGTGGTTTGGTCATTAGGATTAGAGAATTCAAAACATTTGCTGTCATCTACTCAACTAAGCGCGTTTAGAAAACGCCAGCCTATTCATCAAGAGATTGACATAAAAGCTGAGAAAGGTGCTTATTTATTAAATGCTAATATTGAGTTAGCTCCACAAACTAAAAAGGAGTGGATGATTATAGCAAATGTCAATCAAAATCATGTTTCAATCGCAGCATTGTCAAAAAACATTAAAGAAAATAATAGCTTATTAGAAAAAATAAATGAAAATATAGAACTTGGAACACAACGCTTAATCAAGTTAAATGCCTCTTCTGACGGACTGCAATTATCTGGTGACACCTTAAGAGATACAAGACATTTTTCTAATACATTATTTAATATAATGCGTGGGGGGATTTTTGATAAAAACTATCAAATTGAAAAATGGGATTTTAAGAACTATCTATCAAAAGCGAATAAAAAAGTAACAAGAACTAATGAAGCTCTTGTTGAGCAGTTACCAAAATTATTCACCCTTTTTGAGCTAAGAGCTGTAGCTTATAATAGTGATGATGAAAACTTTAGACGCCTGTGTTTAGAGTATATGCCGCTTAAGTTTAGTCGTCGTCATGGAGACCCAAGCCGACCTTGGAATAAGTTTTCAATAAATACTCGTAGTGAGATTGACGGCTCCAAAATATTAGATTACGAAGGTAATTGGCGAGATATATTCCAAAATTGGGAGGCTTTGGCCCATTCTTTTCCAGAGTTTATAGAAAGCATGATTCATAAGTTCTTAAATGCTACCACTTTTGATGGATACAACCCATATCGTGTCACTAAAGATGGCTTTGATTGGGAGAGTATAGAGCCGGATGATCCTTGGTCTTATATTGGCTATTGGGGTGATCATCAAATCATTTATTTGCTTAAGTTTTTAGAGTTTATCGAAAATCATAAACCAGGAACCCTAGGCAGTTTTTTCAACAAAGATTTGTTTGTATATGCTAATGTGCCTTACAAAATTAAAGACTATCAAAGTCTTTTGAATAACCCTAAAGACACCATTGAATTTGACGAAGAATTGGACGCAAAAATCAGGCAAACAAGATTAGAGCTTGGTGCAGATGGCGCTTTATTACGTGATGAAAATAGATTTATTGTAAAAGTCAATTTCATTGAGAAAATTTTAGCAACAGTATTGGCAAAACTTTCCAATTTTATACCTGAAGCAGGTATCTGGATGAACACACAACGACCTGAATGGAATGATGCAAACAATGCTCTGGTTGGCAACGGGGTGTCAATGGTCACATTATATTATTTGAGTCGTTTTTTAAAGTTTTTTAATGATGTTTTAGACGCATCTGATACACAAGAGGTAGGGATATCAAAGGAATTAGTTGTGTTTTATAATAAAGTTTCAGACACATTTAAAGACCATCAATATTTGTTGTCTGGTAAAATTAGTGATTGTGACCGTAAGAAAATTTTAGATGAAATTGGACAAGCGGGAAGTGATTATCGAAATCAAATATACAATCACGCATTTTCTGGTAGAAAAGAAAATTTATCTGTAAATGATTTAGGAGATTTTGTTGAGCTTAGTTTTCAGTATCTGGAGCACTCTATAAAGGCTAACAAACGAGAAGATAATTTATTTCACGCCTATAACTTAATGACCGTTAATAATGAAGGAATTTCAATTTCTTATTTAAACGAAATGTTAGAAGGTCAAGTTGCAGCACTAAGTTCAGGGTATTTGTCGTCAGATGAAACATTAGACCTCTTAGACGCTTTAAAAGAAAGCAAACTGTTTAGGCATGACCAATACAGCTATATGCTGTATCCAAACAAAGAATTACCAGGCTATATTGAAAGAAATAATATACCTAAAGAAGCGGTTTCTAAATCTAAATTACTTCAAAAATTACTTGCCGATAGTAATGCTCAAATTATAGAACAGGATGTTAATGGGGCCTTTCATTTTAATGGGAATTTTAAAAATGCTAGCGACCTAAAAGAAGCCTTAAACACACTTTCTGGAACTACGTATGAAGCTTTTGGGAAATCTGAAATAACATTAATCCTTGAGATTTTTGAAACGGTTTTTAACCATAAGTCGTTCACAGGACGTTCTGGAACTTTTTATGGATATGAAGGGCTGGGTTCTATTTATTGGCACATGGTTTCAAAACTGCTTTTAGCAGTACAAGAAGGTTGTTTGAGAGCTATTGAAAATCAAGAAAGTAAACGAGTTATAGGTAAACTATTAGAGCATTTTTATGAAATTAATGAAGGCATAGGCGTACACAAATCACCCTCATTATATGGTGCTTTCCCAACAGACCCTTACTCCCATACTCCTGCCGGAAAAGGCGCGCAACAACCAGGAATGACTGGCCAAGTAAAAGAGGATGTTTTAAGCAGATTTGGTGAATTGGGTGTTTTTGTTAAGAATGGAAAACTATTATTTAATCCCTGTCTTTTAAGAAAAGAAGAATTTATAAAGGCGCCAAAAGTTTTCAAATATGTTGATGTTTCTCAAAACTTTGATGAAATTAAATTAAAAGAAAATTCATTAGCATTTACCTATTGTCAAATTCCTATCGTGTATCAACTTTCAAATAGTATAAAAATAGATATAAGATATAATAATGGAGAGCATAAAACAATTAACGGGTTAACGCTGGATGAGAACACTTCTTCAGATGTATTTATGAGAACACAAAAAATCAATCATTTAGAAGTGTCAATAACACCAGATTCCTGCAAATAAATGGATAGAACTCAGCAAAATATTATAAGCCAACTAAGATTAATAATCTTAATTATTAGCATTAGTTTGTTGTGGTTCTCCTGTGGTAAAGTAAAAGAAAAAGATACAAGCAATAATATGAGTAAAAGTACAAGCTTAAGTGCAAAAGAAATATTGGGAAACCCTGATTATTTGGCAATTTCATACGGAGGTTATAGGCAAAATTCTAGAGATATTCAACCAACTATTCCTGAATTAAAGGAGGATATGAAAATCTTAGCAGCAATGGGAGTTAAAATTTTACGAACCTACAATGTTCAATTACAGCAAGTTCCTAATTTATTAAAAGCTATTAGTGAGTTAAAAAAGGAGGATCTAAACTTCGAAATGTATGTCATGTTAGGCGCGTGGATTGATTGCGAAAATGCATGGACAGATCAAATACCAAATCATGAAGTTGAAAGCGAACAGAATACAGGAGAAATTGAAAGAGCCGTCGCATTAGCAAAAGCATATCCAGATATTGTAAAAATTATTGCCGTTGGAAATGAAGCCATGGTGAGATGGGCTACGAGTTATTTTGTACGGCCAAATGTAATTTTAAAATGGGTGAACCACTTACAGGAATTAAAGAAAACGGGAGAGCTGTCTAAAGATTTATGGATAACCAGTTCTGATGATTTTGCATCCTGGGGAGGCGGAGACCATAGTTATCGCACAGTCGATTTAGAAAATATAATTAGAGCGGTTGATTATGTGTCAATGCACACGTATCCAATGCATAATTCGTATTATAACCCTGAATTTTGGGTAACTCCTGAAGAAGAACAAAACCTTTCTAACCTTGAAAAAGTAGATGCGGCAATGTTGCGTGCTATCGGCTTTGCAAAAAAGCAATATAAAGAGGTGTCCAACTACGTAAAAAGTATAGATGTAACCAAAACGATTCATATAGGAGAATCTGGATGGGCTTCAGTGTCTAATGGGCATTATGGTATTAATGGGTCTAGAGCTACAGACGAGTACAAATCTGGAACGTACTATAAGTTGATGCGTGAATGGACCAATAAAGAACATATTTCACTTTTCTATTTTGAAGCTTTTAATGAGCACTGGAAAGATCATAGAAATAAAAAGGGATCAGAAAATCATTTCGGACTTTTCACAATAGATGGTCAATCAAAGTATGCACTTTGGGATTTAGTCGATCAAGGTGTTTTTGAAGGCTTGACAAGGAGCGGTAATCCCATCATTAAAACTTATAGCGGGAACAATAAAGAACTTATGAAGGAGGTATTAATACTTGACAAACAAGTCGAAGTTATTAATAATTAAAAATAAATATGCGGAAGAGTCATTAAAACAACATGAACACATTTTATACAACATCTCAATAATGTCTGATTAAAAAGAAGGTGAGATGAGAAACTTAAAATTATCAAAACAATGAAAAAGAATTTTCTAGGATTATTATTCTTATTATTTGCCACAATGGCTTTTGCGCAAGCAGATGAGGTAAATGTTGTAAGTAACAACGAGGGCATGAAATTAGTTGTCAATGGAGAAGATTTCATGATTAACGGTATGAATTGGGATTATATTCCTATAGGAACGAATACCATTAATGCAAATTTTTGGAAGAAGTCTGATGATTTCATTAAGTCAGGTTTGGATGCCGAAATGGGCTTACTCAAAAACATGGGAGTAAATGTCATACGTCAATATACTGGCGTACCAGCAAAGTGGATTAAGTATATCTACGAAAGCTATGGCATATACACGATGCTTAATCATTCATTTGGCCGTTATGGATTAACGCTTGATGGTGTTTGGACTCCTGTTACTATTTACTCTGAACCTCGTACTCAAGAGTTTCTTATGGCCGAAATTGATCAATTGGTGAAAGATTACAAAAACACACCTGGTCTATTACTGTACTTGTTAGGTAATGAGAACAACTACGGTCTGTTTTGGGCTGGGGCAGAAACAGAAGATTTTCCCGATGCAGAAGAGGAAAGAAATTTTATTGGAGAAAGTCGAGGAAGGCCAATGTATAGACTCATGAATGAGGCCGCAAAAAAAATAAAGGCTATGGATTCATCACATCCAGTAGCAATATGTAATGGCGATGTGTTATTTATAGATATCATCGCAGAAGAATGTAAAGATGTAGATATATATGGTACCAACGTGTATCGTGGTGTTTCATTTGGTGATATGTTTCAAGTAGTTAAAGACAAACTAAATAAACCTATTATGTTTACAGAGTTTGGTGCAGATGCATTTAATGCAATCGAAAATCAAGAAGACCAGTTCTCACAAGCTCACTATATGGTGGAAAACTGGAAAGAGATATACCAAAACGCTGAAGGATTAGGAAAAGTAGGAAACTCCATTGGAGGCTTTACATTTCAATTTAGTGATGGTTGGTGGAAATACGGGTTTGACGACAGGAAAAATGCGGATCTACATGATGATAATGCATCATGGTCTAATGGTGGTTATGCTAGAGATTTAGAGAAAGAAGGAGTAAATAATATGAATGAAGAATGGTTTGGTATTTGCGCCAAAGGACCTACAAATGAGAGAGGTCTTTATACCTTATATCCGCGAGCAGCTTATTATGCATTAAAAGAAGCACATAGCTTAAATCCTTATGGAGAAGATGTAACACTAGATTTCGTTAATAATTATTTCGAGAATATTGAATTAATGGATGCCGTTTTAAGGGCGCGAGGAGATAAAGCAACTTTAGGAGGTGGTAGCAGTCAAAAACTTCGTCTCAGCAACTTAAGAGCTGAATTTACAACATTTAATACAGGTGGTAATTTAATTACAACACCAAGAGCTTCAGATCCAGATGAATTAGTGTTTCCAGATCAATTGGGTTTTGATCATATGCAGTCTTACTTTGTAGGTGTGCAGGGTAACCCAACATCAAATATGAGTGCCAATGTGAATTTTAATATTCTTGGTAATGTAGCAGATAACCCGATTGATGAACTTTTTTATGAGAATAGAGGGCGAACTGCCGAGGGAGCTTTTGCAAGCGGTGTTACTGACCCTAATGCTACAAATAGAGTGCAAATCTATAATGCTGAATTCGAATGGAAGGCCAAAGATTTCGACTTAAGAGGTTTTTATAGAACAGGGCATTATCATTGGGGTTATGAAGGTGATTTCTTTGGTTTATATAGAGAAGCAAATTATGGACCAAACCTAGATATTTATAATGGTGAAATTAATGGTGTTGAAATTGATGGTAAACGTTCATTAAAAGGTTTTAAAGCAGCTTTTGGATCTCAATTATGGTGGGGAGCAAACCCAGCAATATTATTAAAGTATAGTCGAACAATTGGCCATTATGATGTATCTGCCATTTATCAAGACGATATAGCTAGTCAGAATAATGGAGTAAGTTCATATGCTGTGCCAACACCAAGATCACGTAAAGCAACATTATCGGTAGAAAGAGATTTTGGTGCTTTCGGGTTTCAGCTTGGCGCTATTTGGGGAGGACAACCCTTAAATGGTAGAGAATTTCAAGTTGCAGAAGACAACCCTAATTATAATCCAAATGATCCTTTTTTTAACGATAAATACATCATTTATAATGATAAAGTTAATTCAAGCGATAATTGGGGTGGAAAAGCAAAAATAACGTATCAAAAAGGCTTATTTAACTGGTATGCACAAGGAGCAGTACAAGGATTAGTTGCTAATGGTGGCGCAGATCAAACAAGAACATTTACAGGATGGAAATTAAAAGATACAGGAAGTGGCAATCAAACTAATTTTTTAACAGGTTTCACATATACTATTGGAAATCTTCAAATTGCACCTAATTTTTTATGGCAAAAACCAATTGTTGATGCCATGCCAAACGATGTGCAAGCACCAGGTAGATTAAGAAACGTTATAGACGACCCATTTGTTGTAAGGGCTAATAGAGAAACAATAGCAGGTGAAATTTTATTTACCTACGACCCTACACCAGGAACTTGGTATTACGAATGGGATAACGATAGACAAGAAGATGCAAAATTCGCCTTTAATTTAGGTTTTGTTTTTCGCGATCACCCAACAGCTCAAGATGCGGCTATAGGGTTTTTAGCTAATCGAACTCAATTTGCATTTCCTAATTCAGCTCCTGCACAAGATTTGTGGGAAGCACATACACGCATTGTATCTAAAGTAAGTCCAAATCTTGGTCTTATTGCAAACCTCTATGCCGGAAATGGGCAGGCAAATGGTAGCGACGATAGAGTGATTGATCGTATTGGTGGCGATATTAGGTTAATCTATAATAAAATTAAACTAACCCACTCCTTTAAAATTAACGATTGGGGCCCTTTCGATTATCATCGAGATTTTAACTTGACTTACCCAGTACAGTTAATGTTAGATTTATCAACATCTGTAGGAAAACCAGATTGGTTTATTTTACCAGATACTAAAATTGGGATCCGTGGCACATGGCGTTCTATGGATCAATATTCACCAAGATATAGTCCAAATGTTGTTCCACCTAATACATTTCCACCAGTTCCAACTATAAGTCCAGTTGGATTTGGTAATGGTAACGAGTGGGAAATTCGAACATATATACATATCAACATAGGAAAATAAAAAATCAGGAAAATGAAAAATATAAAATCTTTACATTCAAAATTTACACTTCTACTAGCACTTATTTTTATTATGAATATGAGTTGTGAAAGAGACTTGACAGACGAGGTAGAGTTTGCTACACATGCTAAAACCGGAGAGATCTTTACAGATTCGCCCATTGGTCTTGGCACTGACTTTTATTTTCCTTTTTTAGGTTCAAAACCAACGGCTTGGACAGTAGATAATAGCCAAGGCTATGAAAGTGAAGCCTCTATGCGTTTTGATGTGCCTAATTCAGACGACCCTGAAGGTAATTATGCCGGTGCCATATTTAGAGTTGATGGAGCAGGTAGAGACTTGTCAGGATACGATGCATTAACCTTTTGGGCTAAAGCCTCACAAGGAGTCAATATTGGAGAACTTGGTTTTGGTCAAGACTTTTTTGAGAATAAATACGTAGCAAATATTTCAAATGTAAGTTTCAGTACTAACTGGGTAAAATATGTCATTCCTATTCCAGATCCTTCTATGCTTATTGATGAAAGAGGAATGTTTTGGTATTCCGCAGGAACACAAAATTCTGGAGGATATGGTTATACCTTTTGGATTGACGATTTACAGTTTGAAAAATTAGGAACTATT
>JQIA01002232.1_pt1 | contig 10376 bp, 4 predicted proteins | sample 811431 | NCBI WGS metagenome assembly JQIA01 (sample SAMN02998118, study PRJNA258478) | marine sediment metagenome | biome: marine; feature: seafloor; material: sediment; isolation source: oil-polluted sediment collected from 3 locations (0.5 km, 0.7 km and 0.9 km)... | place: USA: Gulf of Mexico ... | reverse complement strand
TCTTCCGATCTATCACCTCCTGCTTCAGCACTGATAGCACTATTAAACAAATAAAAACTATCATTAGTATGAATAGTCATATCACCGCCACCAGACTGTTCTGCTTGACTAGTAATTTTTCCATTATCCATCAACAAATTATCAATATTTAATTCGATACTACCAGCATCACCAATATTAAGAGCAGCTACTTGAATTGTTCCTTCATTTTGAATTGTTAATTTAGCAGTATTCAGTTGAATCATACCACCAGTTCCAGTGGTAAAACTATTACTTAACAATCCACTATGGCGTAATATTTTTTCTCCATATTGCAATATATCGCCTTGTCCATCTATAAATACTGATTCGTTAGCATTTACAGTTATATTTCCACTTTGTCCATTTCCTTCTGATTTATTATTTCTACCAGTTCCAGCATTAATTTGAGCTCCATTCAGGATTTTGAGTTTACCCACTTCCACAGAAACATTGCCTCCATCACCAAAACCTATTGTCTCTGCACGAATTTCTCCCCTATCATCTATTACTAATTCACCAGCTTTTATATAAACATTGCCACCAGTACTACTTTTTTCTGTACTTTGTGTATTAGTAAAAATAGCACTACTCATATGATTATTAGGGATAATATCAGCATTAACTCCTTCAATTTGTAAAATCTCTTTAGCTTCTACAGTAACATTACCTGCATTGCCAGTTGCTCTTCCCTCTGTACCACTAGATACTTGAGAACCTTGAAAAACACTAATTTGGTTCGCTTTTATATTTATATCACCAGCATTACCACTGGAATTTAAAAAACTATTAGTAGTTATACGAGCAGCATTAGTTAAAGTTATATTTTCTGTAACCTGGAGAGTAATCCCTTGACCATTTTCATTGCCTAAAGTATCAGCGAAAATATAACCATTGTTCATATCCAATTGTCCAGCTCTAATATATATTTCGCCACCTCCAAAGCTGCTCACATCTATATTGGCGATTCCTCTGAATTTATTATCAATACCTTCAGTAGAATCATTAATAGTAATTTTGCCAAAATTAGCAAAAGCATTGTCTGATATATTATTTGGATTAATAACAGCTTCACCTTCTGATGCCACACTAATCAAGTTAATTTTTCCTCCAAAAGTATTTAATATTCCATCCTGAACGTTTATGTCACCACCTATTAAAGTAATTGTATTGCTGGGAATTTTTTTCTCTTCAATTAATGATATTTTTGCTGTATAAGCAAGTATATTACTAGGAATTTTTTTTCCTTCAAGCAATAACGCTTTTACCAAATAAGCATATGTACCATCAGGAAATTCTCCCTCAATCAGAGATGCCTTCACAAAATAATCGCTAGGTGTCTGCAAATAACTACCGTTTACTTCAATACTTCCAATCAAATTATCAAGAAAACCAAAAGCACTTGGTGGGGCAACAGTCAATAAACTATTTGATGGTTGTGTGACATCAAAACGCCCCATTTCTCCTAAACGTAGGTAATCAGCTGTACTAACATGAAATGAACCTTGTACATCTAACCAAGCATTTGGCCCAAACATAATCCCAGCCGGATTAATAAAATACATATCAGCATTTGGCATTGACGAAACTAAACCACCATCAATATTTGAAGGATTACCACCAGTGACACGACTAATCACATTTTGAATATTATCTGGGCCAGAAAAACTAGCAATTTCATTTTGATTAATATTGAATTTTTCAAAACTATGAAACAAATTAGAACCTAATTGTTGTCCAAGTTCAGCATCAATATGAAAATTAGGGCCATCCAAACTACCAGCAGTTCCTAAAGAACCATCCAATACGATTTCGGCACTAACAGTACAACTCAAGCAACATATAAAAGCGAAATGGTAATATTTCATTAAGTTTCCTACCTACGTTTTGGGATGATTACATTTATATGATTTAACTAATTGATAACTAATACCAATTAATCGTTTATAATCAATAATTACTCACATCCAATTTCCAACTAATATCAATGGAGCCCAATAATAAGGATGATAATACTTTTCTTGGTTAATAAGTTCCAATTGTGCTTGTTGTAATGCTTGGGCAATATTAAAATTCTGTTTTTGGTTTAATTGTTTATAAAACTCTATGGTTAATTTAGAAGCAGCATCTTCATCAACTCTCCATAAATTAGCCAAGGCAGTTTTTACTCCAGTTTTCACTGCAACTCCAGCCAAACCTAACGCAGCTCTATTACCTCCCTTAGCTGTTTGACAAGCACTTAATGTCAACAATTCCACACTTGAGGCTTTGAATTTGATTAACTGTTCTAACCGATCAATTGTTATTTTGTAATCATAAGTAATAAAATAATTTTTACGAGGGTTCTTGTCAAACATTCCATGTGAAGTAATATGAATGATACTATATTGATTATTATGTATTTTAGATTCAAACTGAACTTTATTAAATTCAGTGTTAAACAATATTTCAGCTTGAGGATAGTAATCCTGTTTGATTTTTTCTAATGCTAGCTTTGTTCTTGATAATTTAGGAAAATCTTGCACAGCATCAGATAATCCACCAAGAAAAACTTGTGATTTGATATTTAGTGGTTCTGATTTGGTTAAAGCTAAACCTTGCGTAACTGCTACCGCATATTTTTTAATTAAAAATTGATTACCATCGTGAAAAGCTGCAAATGGTATCTTACGTAATATTGCATCAGGCACTATAACTAACGTATCAACTTGTTTTAATTTAGCTTCAATAGGCCTAATCAGCCAATCGTAAAAAAGTTTTGCATATTCAAGATAATCTTTTGCATTACCTAACAACGCATTAGAAAAATAATCGGCGGTATCTTTAATTTCTTGGTAAGACACATCAAGAGGAATTAGATATAATTTATTTGATACATTAATAAGTAACTTCGTATGCTCTTGAGGTTTAGATAATAAAATTGGATAAATAATGACGGTTTTAGGAGCAGTTTGTTCGTTGGTAAATTTTTTTATATTATTAGTAAAATCACCAATTTGTGATATTTTTAAACAAGCATCTCCATCATAATCTTGAAATTCAGCAATTTTAAAACGTTCAAGTGTATGTAACAGTATTTGTAAATATTTTGATGACTCATGTGGTAATTTATTATGTTGTTGAATTAACAAATCTATCAATTCATAATAAAGTGAGGTAAGTGAATTATAAAAATCCTTCTTATCAAGAAATGGCTTTCGATTACTACAATAACCTGTGTTAGATAAGGACTGTCGGATAGGTTGTATAATTTCAATAGCTGATAGGTACATTTCAATAGCTTCTTCCGATTGTTTAATTGCCTTAAATGAACGTCCTAATTGCCAATACCAACGATAAACAAGTTCTGGCAAAATCATTTTATCAGGTAGAAAATCGGCTTGTTGAGCTAAAAATAATGCTTTACGAGTTAAAGATAAAGCATCTGAGTAACGTTCAGCATTAAAGTATAATTCACCTAAATTACCGTAATAATAAGATAATGCAATATTATTTTTATTTTCTTCAGCAGTTTTTTTGGCTGTTTGCAAAGATGAAATAGCAATGTTAGCAATATTTTGAAGCTTAACCTGTTGTTTGGGAATTTTCTTTTGTTTAGCTATTTGAAGTACTTGAGTTGCCAAATTACCCAATGCCAATAATCCAAATGCTTTATCATGGGAAGTTGGTAATTTTTCAGTTATTGTAAAAGCTTTTTCTAGTTCATAAATTACTTTATCAATATCTTCTACTTTAATTTTCTTAAGCTTTTTTTTAGCGTGTAATAAAAAAGTAGCTTTGGCAATATTAATGTTTGCTTTAGCAATTAAGAGTGAGTTATTAGCTTGTTCAGCATATTTTATACTGTCCTGATATTTTTGTAGTGCTTTTTCTCTGGATTTTTTAGAAATTATTAGCATATTACCTTGCTTATTAAATACCTGAGCAAGAAGCAATTTATTATCAAGTTTACGAGCAATAGTTTCAGCTTTTTGTAATAGTTGTTCTGCTATTGGCTCATTATTACTATACAATTTGCAAAAGCAAGAATTTGATTCCAAACATAAAATAGTCTGTGCTGGAATCATCAGAGATAAATCAGCTTTCTCATTTAAATGGCGAATTTGATAAATTGTATTGTTTTTAATAAAAGATTCAGCTTGTTGTAAATTTTGACAAGCTTCTTCATAAAAACCATAATTACGGTATTCTATAGCTGATTTTAACAAACTATCGAAGTTATTCTTTGGTTCAGTCTGTGCGTAGACTAAATTGCTACAAATTATAATATAATAGAAAAGTAATCGCATTATTTAATTATTAATGGTTAAGGATTAATATAACGGAGTGCAAGATTCATTTTATATTACAAAATAAATTTTGTACTCCATTATTCAGGTTATTTTACTGTAAAAAGTAATTTTGCTTGACGCACACAACCATTGTCTATCATTTGTTTACCTTTGGATGTGTTAGAAATCAATTCAGTTGGTATTTTGTGCAAACTAATGGAATAATCATCTCCAATTTTAACTAAATGTTTGTTACCTGTTATTGGTAGCTGATCGATTGAGAACTCCAAGCTGTCTTTGTCTTTTTCCCAATCTAATGGAATACCATTTATACTGACTTCAATTTCTTCTTCAGAATTAAGCCGCCAAAGTTTCAGAGGAGTATCAGAAGCATAACAAAAATTCCTATCTTCGGAAACAACAAGTAAATTCAGATCTTTCAATTTTTCAAAAAGTAACTTTTGAGCTTCCGCAGATTCAGCTTTACCGGTTGCTCCTAATTTAGTACCAAATATTTTTTTGATAGTTTCAATAAGATCGTCACTTTTTTCTTCAGTATTATAAGGTCCATCAAAAGTATAAATGACTTTTTTATTGTCTTTGGTTATTTCTACCCGAATTTTATCCCCTTGCTGGAGATTAATCTTGGTTTTCTCGGTTAACATTTTACCTACAGGATATTTTGCAACATCGTTTGATACTACCTTGAATGTTACATCTCCCATAACTATCTGTGAACTTACAAAAATAGTACAAATTAAAATCAACTTCAATAGCTTAAACATAAATACCTCTCCTTTTCTTAACATTCTACATAAAATTAAATACATAAAAGATTATATTCTTTAACGTGTAACTTTTAAAGTAAAATTTTTTGTAACATGAAATGTAACATGAAAACGATTATAATTCTTTAACCAATCTAATTTGAAATTTAATAATGAATATTTTACAAGAACGACCTAGTTTCGGAGAATTGTTATTTCAGTATAATCGTTATATAAAATACTCTGATAGTGAGTTGGCGAATAAAATTAATGTATCTGTCACAGATATTATAGACCCTAATGACCTTAAATTTCCAGATGTTAATGCAGATATTATTGTAACTAAAGAAGAGATAAACTATACAGACAAAAAAGCTGATAAAGTTAAGAAAATAAGTAGGGTTATTGAAATAAAGAGTGGAAATATTGTTATTAAAGAACCAAGTGATATCATAGATTTATGGCTCAATAATAAACTCTATACCTTAAGAGGTAAATATGTATCCAAGCTAATTAGTTTATTTAAACTGACAGATGAGCAAAGTAGCAAATTTTTGTTAGCATCTGGTTGTCAACGTAGTTTTGGAAAATTATTGGAATTTTATATGACAGAAAAAAATTTCAATAATCGTAGACTAGCAAAAAAAATCGGGGTAGCAGCTAAGACAGTAGGATGTTGGATAAAAGATGGGATAATCCCACGTCCTGAAAATGTTAAAGAAATTTCTAAGACTTTAGATATTTTGAAATTACCTGATAGACAAATTAAAAAGTTTTTTTTACTAGCAGGAGTTACCCCTCCTCTTAATATCAACGGAGAAATCTTAGGTGTTGATGATATAGCAAGAGATAATAGTATAGAAATAATTAATCAGGATGAAACATTTCATGAACTAATATATCCAACAGTTGGTATTCCTGTATCTCACCCTAATCAATTTTTTGGCCGATCAGATATATTGAAACGTTTTAAGAGAGCATGGCAAAATCCTAATGCATTGCAACATATTGCGATAATTGGTAAAAGACGTAGTGGTAAAACTTCATTGTTAAAATACTTACAATATATTAGCCAAACCCCAACAACAGAACTACGTTCAGAACAGCTTAAAATTTGGAATGGCTGGTTGCCAAAAAACTTTCAATTTGTTTTTATCGACTTTCAACTTATCACTATGAGCCAGCCAGAAAGTTTATTAACCCATATTTTGAACAAACTTAATTTACCAATACCAAATCCTTGTGATTTAATAAATTTTACTCAAGTGCTTGATGAACAGTTGACTAAACCAACGGTAATATTATTTGATGAAATTGGTGCCGGATTACAATCTCCCAATTTAGATCAAGTATTTTGGTCGAATATGCGTGCATTAGGTAATAACTGTGCAAATGGCAAACTTGGTTTTGTAGTGACAGCTCATGAACAAATTCACATTTTGACTAAAGATAATTCTAAAGAATCACCTTTTTTTAATATTTTTGGTCATAATGTATATTTAAAACCTTTTACCGTAACTGAAGCAACTGACTTAATTAATAATTTTTTTGAATCATTACCAATAACGGATATAGATTGGTTATTGAAAAATAGTGGTTGCTGGCCGTCATTGTTACAACTTTTATGTGATAGCCGTTTGCATGCTTTGGAAGCAAATGATGATAGTGAAAGTTGGAAAACTGAGGGTTTAGAACGGATTAAACCATTTTTAACAGATTTAGCTATAGGATAATCACTAATGTTTTCCACAATAAATTTGCACAATAATTTATTTATAGCGAGTTTTCAAATATTGGGTTGGTTATTCTTTCATCCAACTGCTTGGCAGGATTTTATTAACCAGATTGATAAAACTCTGCCACCAGATTTTACCTTTAATAACATTTCATCAAATAACTACCAGCACCCAAATTTACGCCGATTGCGACTTATTGCTTTTGTAATATTACCTATTTTGGTAGGTTTATTGGTTGGAATATTGTTAATTATTTTTCCTGTAATATCCTGGTCTTTTAATGAAATATCCATACAAAACTCCAATTATATTTTCCCGAAACATTTCGGTGTAAATTTAATTACCGGAATTAGTTATGGAATGTTGGTATGCCTTGTTGGCAGTATATTAAGTAGTATTACAATTTCGTTATCTTTTGCTATAATTGCTAGTGTTTTGGCCGGTATTTCAGTAGGTTTTTTGATGGGAATACGATTGGATGCTTGGGCTATTATCTCAGTTATTTTTGCAACAAGTATTGCTGGAAGCGTAACAACTCACTGGTACTGTAAAGATAATAAATGTACTGTAATTGGTAGTTTGGTAATTGGGACTATTTTGGGAGCTGTCAGTGGCGTAGTTGTTGGTATCATATTATTGGGAATTGTATTAACTGTTGGAGCTGGAATTGGATATGTATTTGCACAACTATGGCCTAATATCAATGAATTACAAGAATATGCAAAAATTATTGGTATGGCAGTAGCGTGTGGATTGTTTTTAGGTGGTTACTTAAAGAAAAATTGGCGTGATTCTCTTAAATGGGGATTATTATTTGGTTGCTTAATGACGGTGTTTATCGTGATTATTGCTAACATAATCGATCCAATGCCAGATAATAGCTGGCCTAAGCGTTTGTTTGGTGGTATAACCGGAGGCACTATTAACGCCACTGCCTTTATAGTTTTATTTGCAGTTCCATATTTATTAGCCAGACATTTTGCCAATATTTGGGCTGGGGTAATTGCTGGAGTTTTAAGTAGTGGAGGAATATATTTGGGAATACTATTGACCAATGATGGTTATTCCAAATATTTACTGATTTGGGGATTGGTATTTTTTGGACTTGGATTGAGTCAAAAATGTTGGCTATCAATAATATCTTACCCATTTGAATTGGCATGGAATTTATTGATTTATCAAGCTCAAAGACGTGATCCAAAGCGTACCGTAAATTTATTACCTTGGCATTCTGCATTTTGGAATGAACAGCAACACTTGCCACTTTTGGGTTTGGAAACTTTGTTAGTTAAAGTGTATGAACATGATGCAAATCTGGGCCAACGGGCGATCTTACATTTAAGCAACACTCCACAAAATTGGGCTGTCCAAGCCACCCAAATTGAGGCTAATACTCAAAATTTAGAAAAATATCATAGTATTCAAGAAATTGCCCAAGTTTATAAAAAATTGGTGGTAAATGATGATTTAGATGGTATTGCTGGTAATTGGCTTAGTATATTTAATAATAATAGTCAAAAAATTGATACAGCTCTTGGGCAAAATAACTATCAACAAATTACAACGTTGGATAATATTATTAGTAATATTGAAGGTATATTAACTCTTACTGGTAGTAAGCAATCTAAAGAAGAACAACGTTTTCGGGCAATTGCTAAAAATTGGTTGCATTTGCTACATGAACATGCCGAAAAACTCAAGGGAATGCAGGAGATTTATAACCCTTATATTGTTGCAATACCATTGGAAAATGGCCAAGATGTTTTCGTGCCGCGCCCCAATATCGATTCACGGATAAAACGTTTATTAGCTAATCGTTCTGCCCCACCTTTGTTGCTTTACGGACAACGACGTACTGGCAAAACCTCTTTATTAAAAAATCTACATGCTCAATTACCAGATAATTTCATTATGTTATTTATAGATTGTCAAGGTACATTGAATGCGGCTCAAAACCAATTGAGTTTCTTTTATAACTTAGGGCGGTTGATTATTAAAGCTGCTAAGAAACATTATCCAGACTTAGCACTGCCGTCTTTAACTGAAGATATGGTACGTTCTGACCCAGTTACCAGATTCGATGAATGGTTGGATGCTGTTGAAATAGCAATAGATAACAAGACTATATTGCTTGCTTTGGATGAATTTATCACACTTGATAATGCTTTTAATGATGGACGTTTGGAAATAACAACTATTTTGGGAATGTTTCGGAATATAATTCAACATCGTCCACAGTTCCGATTATTGTTATCCGGCACTCATACTTTAAAAGAATTACAACATTGGGCCAGTTATTTAATTAACGTACAAACTGTACATATGAATTATTTAACTGAAGAAGAAGCGAAACGTTTGATTGAACGTCCAATGGAAAATTTTCCGTTAAATTATACTGATGAAGCTACCCAAAGAGTCATAGACTTGACTAACAAACAACCAGCCTTTATCCAATTATTATGTGGGGAACTAGTACAAATAAAAGATGATCAAACAGTGGATAAACGGCTTTTTGTTCAAATCGCCGATGTTGAAATAGCTATAGAAGCAGCTTTTGAACATGGTAGTATTGTGTTTACTGATATTGAACAAAATCAGATAGATGAAGATGGCCGTAATGTATTAAAATTTATGGCTGCTCAAGGTGAAAAAATTACTGTCAGTCGAGAAAAATTAGCAACGCTTGCTATTAGCGATTTAGAGAAAACTATAGAATTGTTGCTTCTACGAGAAATAATTGAAGTAATAGATAATGGTTATTGCTTTCAAATAGAACTGGTACGGCGTTGGTTTTTATCTGAAAAATTGTAGGAAAACTTGGAATGGGCAATGATATTGCCCATTTTTAATCTAATATTAATGGATAAATTCTACACTTTCATCAATGAAGACTCTATCTTCATCCATTATTACATCTTTACCAATCTTTACATTATAAAGTACGCTACCTTTCCTAATCTTAAGATTTTGTAAAATAGGCTTATTATTTGGATCAACACCAAAAATATCGCCTCGTAATTGACCGCCGCTAATAATGGTATCTGGTGCTAGGTAAATATCTTCAAAATAACCATAGATAGGACTATTATTGTTAATATCACCTTGTAAAACTCCACCAGTAATAGATGCACCAACAAATGTAAAGTTAGACATCATACCGCTGTTTTGAATTGTACCAGTCACATCTCCACCAACTAATATTGCACCTTCTAAAATATTAATATTAGAAGCCTGACCTTCATTTATTAGATTACCAACTAGGGTAATATTGGATGCACCAGCATTTTCAGCAATAAATAAATCTATTACTTCTTTGTTATCAAAAGTACAGTAGGTATGAATTTCGTAACTATCAGGACATAGTTTAGTGTTTTCTACAGTATTATCTGTTTCTTCTGCATCACCATCTATTTCATCAGTTCCTGAATCTGTTTCATCAGTTCCTGAATCTGTTTCATCAGTTCCTGAGTCTGTTTCATCAGTTCCTGAGTCTGTTTCATCAGTTCCTGAGTCTGTTTCATCAGTTCCTGAATCTGTTTCATCAGTTCCTGAATCTGTTTCATCAGTTCCTGAATCTGTTTCAT
>JQIA01002230.1_pt1 | contig 10382 bp, 9 predicted proteins | sample 811431 | NCBI WGS metagenome assembly JQIA01 (sample SAMN02998118, study PRJNA258478) | marine sediment metagenome | biome: marine; feature: seafloor; material: sediment; isolation source: oil-polluted sediment collected from 3 locations (0.5 km, 0.7 km and 0.9 km)... | place: USA: Gulf of Mexico ... | reverse complement strand
GGTAAAACATGGGAAGGCTTGCTGGGAGGGCAGTTGAGCATTGCTGTCGTTATCACCGCCGTTGGGCTATTTAAGGGTGTGGCGTTCGAGCAGTTAGGCCTTTGGCTATTGCTGGGCCTAATGGCCGGTGGTGCTTCCGTTGTGGGTGATTTAGTGGAGAGCATGGTGAAGCGTCACCGAGGGGTGAAAGATAGCGGCACTATTTTGCCCGGTCATGGTGGCGTGCTTGATCGCATCGATGGCTTGACCGCCGCGTTACCCGTTTTTGCGCTTACATTATCGTTATTGCACAGCCGCCTATAATAAATGTTTATGTTTGGTTTTTTGAGTGGCGTGTAAAGAATTTGTGCTGGCGGGGTTTTCTATGTCGTAAGCGCTGGAGCGATAGTAAGTACTGGAGAACAGATAGAACCTGACTGCTCAAATGATGCGGCATGTTTTCCAGATGCCACATCACTTTTAAGGCATTCATGTATTTTCGAGACACAATAGCTTTTGAGCGCTTATCGTTTGATTGGTCACCACCTCTAGTCTTTGCCCGAATGTTGGTTTTTTGGAGTTAATAACCCTCAATGATGCAATCTTTTCAACATGTAACGGTTTTAGGCTCTACGGGGTCGATTGGGGTCAGTACGTTAGATGTTATCGCTAGGCATCCGGACCGTTTTCAAGTTTTTGCACTGACGGCAAACCAGCGCGTGAAAGAGCTTGCGGCCCAATGTTTACAATTTCATCCTCGCTATGCAGTTGTAAAATCAGAAGCTTTGGCTCAGCAGCTGGCCTCGCTTGTTGGTGAGGGTGTTGAGGTGCTTTGGGGGCAGTCGGGTTTATCGTTTGTTGCGGCTCATGAGAAGGTTGATGCGGTGATGTCGGCCATTGTGGGGGCGGCGGGTTTGGAACCGACACTTGCGGCTGTGAAGGCGGGAAAGAAAGTGTTGTTGGCCAATAAAGAAGCTTTAGTCATGGCCGGCCAGTTGTTTATGGATGCGGTGACGGAGTCAAAATCCATATTATTGCCTATTGATAGTGAGCATAATGCAATCTTTCAATGTCTACCTGCGGATTATAAAGATCCCAGTGTGGCGGGTGTGCGTCGCTTGTTATTGTCGGCTTCTGGCGGCCCTTTTCGTAATACGCCCATTGAGCAGTTAATTAACGTTACACCTGATCAAGCTTGCGCTCATCCAAATTGGGATATGGGGCGCAAGATATCGGTCGACTCTGCTACCATGATGAACAAAGGTCTGGAGCTGATTGAAGCCAGTTGGTTGTTCTCAGTGAGCACGCAAGATATTGATGTTTTGATTCACCCGCAAAGCATTGTTCATTCGTTAGTGGAATACAAAGATGGCTCGGTATTAGCCCAGCTTGGTAATCCAGATATGCGCACGCCGATTGCTCACGCATTGGCTTGGCCTGATAGATTAGAATCAGGTGTGCGTGCTTTAGATCTGGTAGCAATTGCGACTTTGGATTTTGAAGCGCCTGATGAGCAGCGTTTTCCTGCGCTTGCTTTGGCGAGGGCTGCTGCCGATAGTCAGGGTAATGCGCCTGCGGCACTGAATGCTGCGAATGAAGTGGCTGTGGCGGCTTTTTTAAATAAACAGATAGGCTTTACTAAAATAACCGAGGTCGTAGATACGGTTATGCAAAAATGGCAGGTGGAAACACTGAGTGATTTAAACGCTGTGCAACGTGCAGATACCCACGCTCGCGAAATGGCAGTGCAGGCAATGAGTGCTATTTAATATAATACGGTGAGCGTGTTAAAAACTTTACACACATGTGACGAGATGCAATAAATGGCTGTTGTTCAGATGATCTTTTTTACACTTATCGTCCTTGGTGTTTTAGTAACTTTTCATGAGTTTGGTCACTTTTGGGTTGCTCGGCGCTGTGGCGTTAAAGTGATTCGTTTTTCTATTGGCTTTGGTACCCCGTTATTGCGTTGGCAAGATGCTAAAGGAACCGAGTTTGTTATCGCGTTATTGCCTTTGGGCGGCTATGTCAAAATGGTCGACGAAAGAGAGGGTAATGTGAGCGATGAGGACATCCCGTATGCCTTTAATAGAAAATCTGTCTTACAGCGTATTGCTATCGTCGGTGCGGGGCCGGCGGCGAACTTTATATTGGCTATCGTTGTTTATTGGTTTGTTTTCTTGTATGGGGTGCAAGGTGTTGCGCCCATTGTTGCTGGTGTGGTCGAGGGTTCAATTGCTGAAGAAGCGGGGTTAATTCCAGGGCAGGAAGTGGTTGCCGTGGATGGCGTGCCTACCCCGACTTGGCAGGCTTTGGGCGAGCGTCTTGTTTACCGTCTTGGCGATAAAGATCAAATCCGTTTTACCTTATTAGATACTGATACGCAGTTAGAGTATCAGTATGAGGCGATGCTGGGTGATTGGGCGGTAGATACAAAAGCGCCAGACCCGATAAAAAGCATGGGTATCGAATTATTTCAACCAAGAGTAGCGCCCATAGCTGCGCTTATTACGCCGGATGGGCCGGCAGATCAGGCGGGCATGTTAAGTGGTGACGAGGTGTTGTCTGCAGATGGCGAGGCAATACATGATTGGCGCGCTTGGGTGATGTACGTTCGGGCGCGACCGAATCAGAATATTGCAGTGCTTTTACAACGTGATGGGCAAGTTTTTGAGCTGAATATTTCTCCACGCAGTGTTGAGGAAAACGGTGAAATTATCGGGCAGGTTGGCATGAGTGTCGCGCAACCCGTGTGGCCGGAAGGTTTCATTAGAGAGACGCGCTATGGTATTATTGCGGGCTTTTCTAAAGCCTGTTCGCAGGTTTTAGGGACATCTGAGATGATCTTGAAATCTATTGGTAAGATGGTAACAGGTGCTTTATCTGTCGAGCATCTCAGTGGGCCAATAACCATTGCGAAAGTGGCAGGGAGTTCTGCAGAATACGGTTTAGTGCCCTTCTTGCAATTTATGGCTTTGCTGAGTGTGAGTTTGGGCGTGCTCAATTTGTTACCCATTCCTGTTCTTGATGGTGGACACTTAATCTATTATTTTGTGGAGGCCATAAAAGGAAGTCCCGTTTCCAGCCGCTTCCAAGTGGCTGGTCAACAGCTAGGCATGTTGTTTATCATTGGTTTGATGGCGCTGGCCCTATACAATGATCTACAGCGGCTTTAAAGTCGTTAATAAAAACCAACTAAGAGTCCCTTAGACCCTCATGAATAGACTTATTTTATCTTTCCTTCTTTGTTTGTGGCCGGTATTGGCGTCTGCCGAGGTCTTCAAAATTGAAGATATCCGTATTGACGGTTTACAGCGAGTTTCCGCTGGGACTGTCTTTGCCTCGTTACCTGTACAGGCAGGGGAGTCTGTTGATGCTGAGCGTGTTAGGCAAGCTGTGCGAACGCTCTTTAAAACGGGCTACTTCGATAACATTCGGGTTGCGCGGGAAGACGGGGTTTTGGTTGTTATCGTTACAGAGCGCCCTGCCGTTGCAGAAATCAACATTAAAGGGAACAAGGCGATAGAAACAGAGATGTTGCTGGAAGCCTTACAGGGTGCCGGCTTGGTTGAAGGTCAGATTTTTCGACGCTCTGTTTTGGAAGGAATGGGTCAGGAATTGCGTCGTCAATATGTGAGCCAGGGCCGGTACGGTGCTTCGGTCGATACAGGCGTTACCGATTTGCCGCGAAATCGAGTGGCTATTAATTTGGAGATTGATGAAGGTAAGGTTGCGGCAATTAAGCATATAAATATTGTTGGGAACAGTGTTTATGATGACGATACTTTGCTGAATTTATTTGAATTACAGACAACGGGCTTGTTTTCGTTCATAAAAAATGACGATAAATATTCACGGGAAAAGCTGTCCGGCGATCTTGAAAGACTAGAGTCATGGTATTTGGATCGAGGTTATCTTGGGTTTTCCATCGATTCAACACAGGTTTCAATAAGCCCTGACCGCGATGCTGTTTTTGTGACCGTTAATGTCAGTGAGGGCAGTGAATATACGATTGATAAAGTGGATTTGGCCGGTGAGATGGTGATCCCTGAAGGTCTGATGCGAATTTCTATTTTGACGCGCCCGGGTATGACTTTTTCTCAGATGATGATGACCTCTACAACGGAGGTACTAACGCGTCAGCTAGGTGCTGCAGGGTATACTTTTGCTGAGGTGGAAGGTTTTCCTGAGCTAAACAAAGAGAAGAGCACGGCTAAAATTACGTATTTCGTGAAGCCGGGGAAGCGTGCCTATGTACGGCGTATCGAGTTTAGGGGGAATACAAAAACGGCGGATGATGTCTTACGTCGTGAAATGCGCCAAATGGAAGGTGCGTCAGCATCGACCAAATTACTGGAGCGTTCAAAGGTACGTTTAGAGCGTTTAGGGTATTTTAAAGACGTTAAGATGGAAACGCGTGAAGTTCCTGGTACTGAAGATCAATTGGATGTGTTTTATAGCGTTGAAGAGCAGCCATCGGGGAGTATTGGTGCAAGCCTGGGTATCGCTCAGGGTTCAGGTATTATTCTGGGTGCTAATATAAGCGAGCGTAACTTTCTGGGCAGTGGTAATGCTATTAGTCTGGGTTTAAGTAAAAGCCGCTATCAGGATAAAGCGAGCCTATCGTTTACAGATCCGTATTTTACGAAAGATGGTGTCAGTGCGGGTTATCGCATTGCCTTCTCGGCGACAGATTACGGTGAGTATAATGTCTCGGATTACACGACAGATAGTATGAGTACAGGCGTTACTTTTGGTTATCCAATTTCTGAAACATCTCGATTGAGTCTTGGTTTTAATGTTGAGGCCTTGAGTATTGATGTGGGTAGCTTTCCGACGGAAGAAATACAGCATTTTTTGGCGGATAATGGCGACGACTATCTCATGTTTTCGACAAACCTAAGCTGGTCGAAATCGACGCTTAATCGTGGCGTGTTGGCGACAAGAGGGATGTCTCAGCGGGCAGGGATTGAATTTGCGATGCCCTTTGGTGATATGGAATACCTGAAAGCGAGTTATGCCGTACAGTATCTTTATCCTTTGGGTAACGATTTCACCTTGCGCCTAAAGTCAGATTTGGGTTATGGCATTGGCTTAGGCGATACCGAGCGCTTACCCTTCTTTAAGAATTATTATGGGGGTGGTTTTGGCTCTGTGCGTGGTTATAAACGTAACTCTTTGGGCCCTCAAGATACACCGGCAATGCTGAATTTGAGGACGGAAGTCTTAGATGAAAACGGTAATGGCACGGGTGAGTATAAAAACATCCGGTACGGTGATTCAGATCCGTTTGGCGGCAATGTGAAGCTTACAGCGAGCGCTGAACTTATTTTCCCAGTGCCCTTTTTGCAAGATAACCGTTCTGTTCAAGCTGCGTTGTTCTTTGATGCGGGTAATATATTTGATACTGAGTGTGGCACGTATACCGACATTCTATCGGATGCGGCTGGGAACGTAACCGGAGTGGTTGACTCCACTCAAGATAATTGCTTTAAACCAAAATTTGACGAGCTACGTTACTCCGTCGGTGTGGGGGGCACGTGGTTAAGTGGCTTTGGACCTATTACGATTGCCTTTGGTAAGGCGCTGAATAGTAACGGCTATGATGATACCGAGTTCTTCCAGTTTTCCCTTGGGCAGGGATTTTAACTAATAACATAATATTTCAGGAGAGTAGTTGTGCTGCATTTTAAACGATGGGTAATGGTTTTAGTTTGTTTGGCAAGTTCGGGCGTTATGGCAGGGGAGAACATTGCTGTGATCGATGTTGCTAGAGCAATATTTAGTACAGAGCTTTCTAAGGTGCGCCAGCAGGAAATGAAATCCGCTCCGGGGTTTGTTTCACTGCAAACGGAGTACGATAATATTAATGCGGATATTAAGGCGGTACAAAAAGAAGTTGAGAGTAAGAAATTAACCTTATCTCAGGAGCAGGCCGCAGAATACAAGAAGAAGATGGAATACCTTGGCGCCGATATGGAGCTTGTTTCGAGAAAGCTGCAAACTGAAATAAAAAGTTTACAGTCTAAAATCATGAAAGAATTACAGCCTACAGCTTTAAAATCGGTCAATGAGCTTGTTGAAGAAAATAAAATAACGCTGTTATTACAGCGGGAAGCCGTTATTTTCGCGACACCGGAGAAAGACTTAACCGGTAAGTTAGTTGATAGAATGAATCGAAACGCTAAGTAGAAATTTGATCAGTGTTTAATTATAAGCTTCAGTCTATTGCAGATTATCTCGGTGCTCAGTTAATCGGTGACCCCGATTGTATCATCCATGGGCTTAATACCTTGGCGTCGGCGAAAGACGGTGAAATGTCCTTTCTTGCCAGTAAAGCCTATGAGGCACAATTAAAAACAACGAAAGCGAGTGCGGTCATCATTCAAGAGCGTTTGGCCGGCGATGTGGTCAAAAATGCTTTGGTCGTGAAAGACCCCTACCTTAGTTACGCAAAAATTAGTGCTTGGTTTAATACAAGTGCGCCTGTTGAAGGCATTCACCCCAGCGCAATTGTTGCTGATAGCGCTGTGCTGGAAGAAGGTGTTTCACTTGCGGCTAATGTCAATATCGGTGAAAGAGTGACCATTGGGCGTGATACGCAGATTGGTCCTGGCACCTATATCGGTGATGATACCCAGATAGGTAGTAGGGGTAAGATCTACGGTAATGTCAGTGTTTATCATGGTGTTAGTATCGGTTGTGCTGTGGTGATTCATAGCGGTGCCGTGGTGGGTGCCGATGGCTTTGGTTTTGCAAATGATCGCGGCCAATGGGTGAAAATTCATCAGCTGGGCGGGGTCGAGATTGGCAATAATGTTGAAATTGGCGCGTGCACAACGATTGATAGAGGCGCTTTAGGTAACACAGTTATAGAGGATGGTGTCATCCTTGATAACCATGTACAGATTGCGCATAACGTACAGCTTGGGGAAAATACCGCAATGGCCGCTTACTCAGGTGTTGCCGGTAGCAGTAAAATTGGTAAAAACTGTGTGTTTGCTGCTAATGCGGGAACCGTGGGCCATATCACGGTCGCTTCAGGCGTTATCGCTATGGCTCGCTGTACGATATCAAAATCGATAGACCAGCCGGGCTCGTACTCTTCCACCTTGTTGATGGACCGAACAGCGCGTTGGCAAAGAAATGCAGTGCGCTTTGGTCAGCTTGATGACATGGCGCGACGTTTAAAAAAACTTGAAAAGGATAGCCTGTCCTAAGTGTTGTAGTGTTAGGAATATTTAAGGAATCTAATGGAACTTGAAGAAATTAAGACGTTGTTACCACACCGCTACCCGTTTTTACTTGTTGACCGAGTATTAGAGTTAGAGTTGGGTAGCCGAATCACCGCGTACAAAAATATTACGGCAAATGAAGAGGTCTTTAATGGCCACTTTCCGGATAAACCCATTTTTCCAGGCGTGATGATTATAGAAGCTATGGCGCAAGCTGCGGGTATCCTCGGTTTCGCCTCGGCAAATAAGCAAGTTGGGGACGACTCCCTTTACTTGATTGCCGGTGTTGACGGGGTTCGGTTTAAGCGCCCAGTTGTACCGGGTGATCGCTTGACACTTGAAGCAGAAATTGACTCGAATAAACTCAATATTTGGCGTTTTAAATGTGAAGCAAGTGTTGATGGGGAGTTGGCATGTAAAGCCACGATACTTTGTGCTATGCGAGAAGGGAGTGCTGGGTGATCTTTTTTTTATGGGTCCGCTACTAAATGGGCGCTGCAACAAAGATACACCCCGCCGCAATTATAGACCCCTCGGCGACAATTGGAGAGGGTGTTGAAATCGGCCCTTGGACGCTGATTGGCCCCAATGTGGTGATAGGGGATAATTGTGAAATTCATTCTCATGTCGTCGTGAAAGGCCCTACTGAAATTGGGAAAGGTAATCGTATATTTCAGTTCTCTACCATCGGAGAAGATACGCCGGATATGAAGTTTAAAGGTGAGCTGACACGACTCGTTATTGGTGACAATAATACTTTTCGTGAAGGCGTGACCATTCATAGAGGTACAGAGCAAGATAACAGTGAAACTCGGATTGGCTCAGATAACCTCTTCATGGCGTATGTTCATATTGGTCATGATTGTGTTGTGGGCAATAATAATATCTTTGTGAATAATGCCTCTATTTCTGGCCATATTCATGTCGGTGATTGGGTGTTTTTATCCGGTTATACACTGATCCATCAATATGTGAAAATCGGCTCCCATGCATTTTTAGGTGCTGGGGCATACTTGAACCAAGATCTTCCCGCGTATGTTATGGCGGCAGGCCACCCTGCAAAACCTAGAACGATTAATAAAGTCGGTTTAGAGCGAAGAGGGTTTAGCAAAGCGCAAATTAAGGCCATTAATCGTGGCTATAAAACTGTTTATCGGCTGGGTTTAAAGCTGGACGATGCTCAAGCATTACTTTTGGAAAGTGCCGAGCACCGTGATGTTCTACAGCCTTTTATTGATTCCATCAGTGATTCGGTACGAGGGATTATCCGTTAGCCGTGAGTGATAAGCGCTTACGGATTGGCCTTGTCGTGGGAGAATCCTCTGGCGATCAGCTGGGTGCGGGGCTGATTTCAGCAATTCAAGCCTCTTACCCCAATGCCATTATTGAAGGTGTCGGTGGTCCAAAACTTGAAGCTTTGGGCTTGCGCTCACTTTACCCAATGGACACTTTGTCAGTGATGGGCTTGGTTGAGCCCTTAAAGCGGCTACCAGCGCTTTTACGTATGCGGCGTGGCCTTATCGATCATTTTATTTCACAGCCTCCGGATGTTTTTATTGGTATTGATTCACCTGATTTTAATTTAGGGATAGAGCTGCGTTTAAAGAAAGCGGGCATACCGACCGTACATTATGTGAGCCCCTCAGTTTGGGCTTGGCGGCAGGGTCGTATTAAAAAAATTGCGAAAGCCGTAGACCATATGCTGACGCTCTTACCCTTCGAAGCTAAGTTTTATCAAGAACATAAAGTACCCGTGACCTTTGTCGGACATCCATTGGCCGACGCTTTCCCTTTTGAGCCAGACACCCTAAACGCTCGCCGCCAACTGAGTTTGCCGGAAGGGGGCTTACTTGTCGCCTTGTTACCCGGTAGCAGGCAATCTGAGCTGAATATGATGGGTCAGCTATTTCTTCAAGTCGCGCGTTTATGTCGAGATGAATGCCCTAACTTGTCTTTCGTTTTACCGGCTTCAAGCGCTGCGCGTCGACAACAGATTGATACTTTTTTACGTGATTTCGATGATCTTCCGATTACCGTTATAGATGGACAGTCCCATCAAGTTATGGCGGCAGCTGACCTGGTTCTACTTACCTCAGGGACGACGGCTCTTGAGGCAATGTTACTTAAAAAGCCGATGGTGGTGAGCTATAAAGCAGGGTGGTTGAGCTATGCCATTATTTCCAGAATGGTAAAAGTGCCTTATATCTCGCTGCCAAACTTGCTTGCGGGGAAAGCCTTGGTCCCTGAAATATTGCAAGAAGATGCCACCGCAGAGACTTTGGCACGTGAAGTTATTCACTTGTTGAAAAACCTTGATAACGGCGCGCTGCGTAGTGAGTTTTTAGCATTACATAAGCAGTTGAAATGTAATGCGAATGAAAAAGCGGCGGAAGCTGTTTTTTCACTTATCAACTGATGATGCTAAAAACACTTAAAAAATCTACATTAGGTTCTGTTTAATGAGCGTTTCGGATAATAGGCCTTTACTCGCGGGTGTTGATGAGGTCGGTAGAGGGCCTTTGGCGGGTGATGTGGTAACAGCTGCCGTCATTCTTGACCCGACACAAACCATCGAGGGTCTGGCGGATTCAAAAAAATTAAGTGCTCCGCGTCGAGAAAAACTTTACGCTGAAATTATCGAGAAAGCGTTATATTGGCGTGTGGGAAGGGCAAGTGTTGAAGAAATTGACCGCTTAAATATTTTACAAGCAACCTTGTTGGCCATGGCGCGTGCAGTTGATGCCTTGCCCGTTCGTCCAGAGAGAGTTCTTGTCGATGGAAACCGCTTACCGAATTGGTCTTATTCGGCTGAAGCTGTTATTGGCGGGGATGGCAAAGTCCCCGTGATTAGCGCGGCCTCGATTGTTGCAAAAGTAACACGCGATCGTGAAATGGTAGCGCTTGACCAGTTGTACCCAGGTTATGATTTTTCAGCACACAAAGGTTATGGTACGGCAAAACATCTTGCAGCATTAAAGCGCTTAGGCCCTAGTCCGGCCCACCGCTGGTCTTTCCGCCCTGTGCGTGAGAGCAAGCTTTAAGTCTCTTCCCCGTTTAATATTTATCACCGCTAATTGAATGTAAGTGGCTAAGTTTAAGTCCTGAGTTTAAGCGCTTGTGTTTGAGCATCTGAATTTTCACATTAAAGGTTTACGTTTGGATCTTTAT
>JQIA01002229.1_pt1 | contig 10384 bp, 5 predicted proteins | sample 811431 | NCBI WGS metagenome assembly JQIA01 (sample SAMN02998118, study PRJNA258478) | marine sediment metagenome | biome: marine; feature: seafloor; material: sediment; isolation source: oil-polluted sediment collected from 3 locations (0.5 km, 0.7 km and 0.9 km)... | place: USA: Gulf of Mexico ... | reverse complement strand
CAAAGTTATAACCATTATAACCTCCTGCTGGACCTACATCAAAACTGATTACTCCATTTGAGCCTACAATAAATTGAGTTTCTATATTTCCGAAAAAGCAAAAATCAAAGGGTAGGTCACCAACGTCTGACCATTGATCATCAACACCTGTATTAAGATTATTCGCCAATCCATTAAAAGCAAAAGGAGGTTCGTATGTAATTGGATCTACAGTATAGTTATCGGTTATACTTTCAAAAGTTGCTAAAAAGTTTGCCGAAATATCTACACATCCATCTCCGTCACATTCTAAGGATATATCATCTCCAGCATTTATAAATAAGGAACCTGGTCCACCACTTAAGCAACTTATTATATTACTTGTGACTACACAATTAATATCATTTGCATCATTAACGGTGATTATTACATCTGTTTCAGAAGAATAAGGTCCAAAAGTTACAATACCAGTTGTAGTTACAGTTTGTTCTGGACTTCCTTGATCATCGTTAATATTTAATTCAGTAGCAGATCCCATGTCTGAAATATCTACAAAAATTGAAAAATCACTTCCGTCTGTACAATCCCCATCTGTACTAAAAGCCACAGTTGGATTAATACATGTTTGACACCAAATATCAAAATCCCATGGGGTGAATGCATTGGTTTCACAACTAATTACACTGTCAGAATCTATCTGAATAGTAATAGTGTCTCCAGAAGATTGGTAGGTGATCCCGGTTAAATCTCCACCAGCTCCATAAGGAGTTGCAGCGTTTAAATCGGTTACGCCATCTGAATCAAGAACGATAAGTTCATCAAAATTAACTTCTACTTGTCCAGCATTAAAGTATACATTTAATGGAAACCCACCAGTACTTGTGAAAACAAATTGAGTTGTGTCGTTATTAACATAGCAATAAGTCGTGTTTACAGGACCTGCTGCACAATCCACTACAGTTTGCCCAAAAGAAAGTGTGCTAAAACACAAAAAAAGTGCAAAAGCCATTACCATTTTTGGCAAACTTTTAGTTCTTTTAGATAGGTTATTGGATTGATTTTGAAAAAAGAGTATTTGTTTTTTCATAAAAAAGAGGTTGTTGGTTATTTTTCGCTAAATGTACTTAAAATAATGGAACCACAGCAATCATTTTATTTATTTATAATCATTATGAGAAGCTTGATTTTGCAATTTAATATGGATTTAAAATGAAAACAAATAATTTGTATATTCTATTTGGTTTTTACCTTTATGATATATAGAGGTTTACAATTAAACATTTCTAATTAAAGATTTGTTATATATAATAAAAACCCCCTGTTATTAATTTAACAGGGGTTTTTTGGTTGGTAATTAGAAAGGTTATTTTTTTATTTTTCTACGATAATAAAGTCCGATCTTCTGTTTTTAGCAGATTGAGCAGCGGTACAGTTTCCGCCACATTTTTCTATTGGCTTGCTTTTTCCAAATCCTTGACCACTAATTCTACTTTTATCAATCCCTTTAGAGATTACATATTGAACCGTAGCTTGTGCTCTTCTATTAGATAGGTCCATATTATATTCTTTAGATCCTACATTATCTGTATGACTTTCTACTTTAATGATCATAGTTGGATATTTTTTCATTAGAGTCACTAAGTTATCTAGTTCAAAAGCAGCTTGTGATTTAATATTGTGCTTATCAAAGTCAAAAAGGATTGGTTCTAAAACAACTTTGTCTTCGACAACAATAGCTTCAATCGGACTTAGTTTTATATTGGCATTAAGTGTTTCTTCTTTTTTAGTTATAAGAGTGATGCCATTACTGTCGAAGTTTTTATTGAAAGCTAATATTTGATGCTCTTTTTCACATTCTATTGTAAAGGAAACATTACCATTACTATCTGTAGTTTTGCTAGAAAGCACATTGTCTTGTGCGTCGATAACATCTACCCGAGCTCCAGAGAGTGGTTTGTTGGTAAGTTTATTTAACACTTGTACGGTAAGGTCTACATCACATAAAGGCGCTAATTGTTTAACGCTGTAAATATCATCACTACCTGCACCACCTTTTCGGTTAGAGGAAACATATCCTTCTTGTTTGGTTGCATCAATTATAAAAGCAAAATCATCGCTTGAACTGTTTAATCCAGCACCCATAGATCTTACCTTAGAAAAGTCACTACCATTAGCATCTGCATAAAATACATCCAAACCTCCAAGACCAAGATGTCCATCACTTGAGAAGTATAGGGTTCCGTTACTATCTACGTAAGGGAAAACTTCTTTTCCTTCGGTGTTAATGCCATTTCCTAATGCTTTTGGTGTTCCAAGAGTTCCATCTTTATTTATAGCCACCGAGTAAATATCAGACATTCCTTTTCCTCCAGGCATATCACTTACAAAGTATAGTGTATTGCCATCTGCGCTTAATGCAGGATGTCCTGTAGAATACTCACTACTATTAAAAGGCGCAGATTCTACCCCTTTCCATTGACCATCGATTAATTCGGCATAGTAAAGGTTGATCTGATTGATTCCGTCTTCACTTTTTTCATACTTACCTTTTAAGTAATCGTTACTGTCAAAGTACATGCGTTTTCCATCTGCTGTAATAGCTGCATTCCCTTCGTGGTATCTAGAACTAACATCTCCACCAACAAGGGCTGCATCTTTAGCAGTTCCTCCAACTAGAGACGCTCTATAAATATCTAGGAACGGTTGTTCATCCCAGCCATATTTTTTACGTTTTGTGTTTCTAGCAGAAGTAAAGTAAAGCTCGTTACCAACTGTAATTCCTCCAAACTCTGAATATTTAGTATTAAGGTTTTTTAGGTTGGTTAATGTGAATTTTTGTTTTTTATCCATCATCGCAGGGATGTAATCTGGATTTTTCATAAATTCAATAGCACGAGAATCTGAAGGTTCCATTTTGGCAAAGGATTTCATCCAAGTATTGTAATCTCCATATTTACCATTAGCTTTAAGAGATTGTGCATAATTATACACGGTTTCCGATTTTGGATTTTTCCCTTTAACAACTCTTTTGTAATAAGTTTCCGATTTTTTAGTATCGTTAATAAAGTAATAACAATTTCCTAATTGTTCGAAAACATACCTATCGCCATCTCCTTTTTTAAGTAATTTTTGATAGGCTTCTGCAGCTTCTGTATATGCTAATCTAGCATAAAGGTCGTCTGCTTTTTTTGTTTTGTTATTTTGAGCATTAACAAGACTTGTGCTAAATGCTATAAATAGAAATAATATATATATTTTTTTCATTTTGACTGTGCTTAAATTTAAAATTAGAAATATCTAGGTGATCGTAAGCTACGTTTATTAAAAAACACATCCCATGTTATAATAACTTCGTGAGAAGCACTTGCAACAGATTTAATATCTGATGTTACATGGTCGTAAGCATATCCTATACGAACACTTGGCGTAACTTGAAAGCCAACTAATGCACTAAAGGAATCGTCTAGCCTATAAGAGGCTCCAATTTCGAATTTCTCATAAAACAATGCGTTTATATTGGCATCGAAAGATACTGGACCATCAAAATATGTTTTAACAAATCCAGAAGGCTTTAGTTTTACGTTATCCGATACTTGAAATACATATCCAGTTGTTAAAAACCAGTGCTGAATTTCGGCTCCATATTTTAATCCATTTTCATCTAAATGGACAGATTCTAATATATTAGGAACGGAAGCTCCAAAATAGAAATTGTCATTATATAAAAATAGTCCTGTTCCAAAATTAAAATAAGTATTATTTATATTTTCTGAAAAGAAAGGATCATTAGGGTCTTGAAGCTCTAGGTCTACTAGACCAACGTCGTGGAAGGTTGCCCCTCCCTTTAGTCCCAGAGCAAGTTTAAAATTATTTCCAAACTCTAATGTATAAGAGAAATCTGCATAAGCATTAGTTTCGGTTACCGGACCTAATTGATCATTAATAACAGATAGCCCTAATCCCACTTTATCCCCAATAGGCGAATGTGCCGATAAGGTAAATGTCACAGGATTGCCCTCTAATCCAGACCATTGATTTCTATAAAGGGCAGTAACAGAAAGCCCTTCTTTAGATCCTGCATATGCGGGATTCACCACCGTCATATTGTACATGTATTGTGTGTACTGTGGATCTTGTTGTGCGTTAACTTCTTGAAACAAAATAAGTCCAAAAAGAAATGTTATAATATATAATTTTTTCATCTTTAGTTATTGGTATTTATTTGGTTTGTAAAAGTTAGTTTTTTTCTCTATTAACATACACCCATCCTGTGGCTTGATTTCCATAAACGGGATCTTCAGAGTCAAAATCTATGACATAATAATAGGTTCCAGTTGGAAGGATTTTATCTGCATTAGATTGTCCAGTCCATTCTCTTCTATAACTATCTCTGTCAAAAACCAATGCTCCTAGTCTATTAAATACTTGGAACTTAGAAATTCCCGATCGATCATCTAAAAAGCGTAAGTCTAAATAATCGTTATAACCATCATAGTTATGAGGTGAAAGTCCTTGAGAAATCACACAACCTTCATTATTGTAATAGTAAACTTCTAGAGAACTTGAACCTGTACACTCTCCTGTTGTAATGGTTACCGTATAGGTACCTACTTCTGAAGCTTCTAATGTTGCAGAAGCTTCATTTTCAATTACAACATCATCTAAACTCCAATGATAAGAAACCCCTTCTTCATCCGTAATTGCTGTTAAAGTAACAGACATATCTGGACAAGTTTGAACATCATTTCCTAAGGTTACAAATAAATCATCTCTACCTGTAGTAGTCATCGAATCTCCATCGGAACAATCTCCAATTGAAACAACAACACTATAAACACCATATTGTGTAGCGTTAAGAGTTGGGGATGTTTCATCGACTAATTCAACACCATCAAAACTCCATACATAAGTTGTATCTGCAGGATCTCCAGTGGTAGGAGTAGCATCTAGAATTACTTGCTCATCAAAACAGGTTTCTAAATCAGCACCTAAATCAACCCCTAAATCTCCAAGAGGTATTAAAGTAATGCTGTCGGAATCAATACAGCCATTTAAATTAACAGTAACTAAATAGGTTCCGTGCTCTGTTGCATCTAAAGTAGCGGTAGTATTAGGTAATAATACCCCGTCTAAACTCCACTCATAAGTAGCGGAATTAGGATCTCCATTTAAGGGAGAAGCATCTAAAAATACAGGGTTACTTAAACAGGTAACAAAATCATCACCCAATTCTATAATAGGGTTAAACCCTAAAACAATATCAATACTATCTTCTACAATACAATCATTTATAGTTACCTCTACAGAATATATGTCTGTTTGGTTTACTGTAATACTTGGTGTTGTTTCGCCAGTACTCCATAAATAAATTGCATTGGTATCGTCTTCCCCTTCAATAATAGGAGTAATTGTATAAGTGTCCACTTCACAGAAGCTAATATCTTCCCCTATGTTCACAGTAAAAGAAGAAAATTGGACATTAATTTCATCCGTAGTAATACAACCATTTCCTGTAACATCAACGGCATAAACACCATTTTCAGTAATTTCTAAAGTACTATTTGTTTGACCAGTAATTTCTATGCCATCTTTAAACCATACATAAGAAATGTCCGTTAAATCGTCTGGGTTAGAAACAGTTGCGTCTAAAGTTGCAGTATCCCCTCCACAAACGGTTTGATCTCCTCCGAGATCAAAAATAGGGCTAGCAAGCATTTCTACGATAACTTCATCTGAAGCAACACAATCTGGAGCTTCTAAAAATTGAACATCTACTCTATAAAGCCCTTCCTCTGTTACTAAAAGAGTACTGTTAGTTTCTCCTGCTAACTCGACGTCATCTTTAAACCATTGGAAAGTTGCATTCTCAGTGTCTCCTGCATCAAGAGTAATGTCTATAGAATCACATTGAGCTGTTCCATTTTCGATTAAAATATCGGCCCCTAAATCTACATTTCCAATATTAAAACTTCCGGCTTCTATAAAAACTGCTGAATCATAGGCAGTATCTGTTTCATCTGCCATTACTAATTTAATAGTATATAAGTTTCCTACAGTAACATCTCCTATAGCTTGAAGGGAAACTATCTGGCCGTTAAAATCGATAGCAGCTTCACTTTCTGGGTTAAAAGGAGAGAAATTATATTTATCAAAATATTCTTCATTAATCGCAGAACATAGACCTGGAACATCAGGGTGAATATTAGTTACTTCAATAGGAATATTAGTGCCAGGTAATACGGCAAGGTTTTGAACATCGCCAGTATCTATATCCGTAAGAATAAAAGCAAATGCATCTGAATAGGTACATTCGAAAAGTTGATTATATTCTTCAGAAGCTAAAAGAAAATTAAAACTTATTTGGTTGGATAACGGGATAAAGTCAAATTGAATATATGATGCGTTATTGGTATTAGTAGCTGTTGTGTTGGCTTCAAGATCTGCATCTCCAGGCCAATCAAACCCGCCATCTCCATGTATTGTTTCATTTGGACCTGGTGCATTCTGCACATTCCCAGAAGATAATACAATACCTTCTTGAAAGGGGAATGAGGAGCCATTGGAGTCGAAAGCAGCAATCCCATTTACATCTCCAAAATCTGTCCCTGTACTCTGACTAAAATTTGAAAGTTCAACACATCCATTTCCAAAGAGGATGTCTTCTACTAATTCTTGGGTAGTATAACTTTCATCTATAGTAATAAACCCACTTAAACAAGAAATTAAATCGCTTGTTAATGAGCAATTTACATCGTCTGGATTATTTACAGTAATGACCACTTCTATATCTTGAGAATAAGGGCCAAAAGTTACGATTCCGGTTGTTGTAACCGTTTGTTCTGGACTTCCTTGGTCGTCATTAATGTTTAATGTGGTTGCAGACCCCATATCTGAAATATCTACAAAAATTGAATAAATACTACCGTTAGAGCAATCACTAGTGTCGTAAGTTACCGTAGGATTAATACAGGTTTGGCACCAAATATCGAAATCCCAAGGTGTAAAAGCGTTGGTTTCACAACTTATAACATTGTCAGAATCTATCATAATGGTGATAGTATCTCCTGAAGACTGATAAGTGACCCCTGTTAAATCTCCATTATTTCCATAAGGAGTTGCGGCGTTTAAGTCAGTTACGCCATCCGAGTCAAGTACAATAAGTTCATCAAAATTTGCCTCTACCTGTCCTGCATTAAAATAAACATTTAAAGGAAAACCATCATTACTTGTAAAAACAAATTGAGTGGTGTCACTATTTACATAGCAATAAGTGGTGTTTACAGGTCCTGCTGCACAATCCACTATAGTTTGTCCAAATGAAAATGTTGCCAAACATATAAAAAACACAAAAGCTATTGCCATTTTCGGCAATCTTTTGGGTTTTTTAGAGGATTTTTTGGATTGATTTTGAAAAAAGAGTATTTGTTTATCCATAAAAATTAGGTTGTTGGTTATTTTTTTGTTAAATGTAAATAAAATATTGCAAAGACAATAATTAATTATTTTGCTAAGTATCATTTTAGTTTCTTTTTTTGAATTTTAATGATATTTTTTTATAGTTTTTGAATTGGTTTAATTAAAGATTGTTTTTTTGTTTGAAGATTTCAAAATTAGACATACATGTGTTTTGTACATTTGCAGTATAATTAAAAACAATGATTGAAAAATCTACTATAGATTACGAAAGAACAGTTCTTATTGGATTGATAACTCAAAAACAAAATTCAGATAAGTCTAATGAATATTTAGATGAATTAGAGTTTTTAGCATATACAGCAGGCGGAGAGGTTCTGAAACGTTTTGTCCAAAAACTAGAAAATCCAAATTCTAAAACCTTCTTAGGTTCTGGAAAAATAGAGGAAGTGAGAGAATACGTTGAAAAAAACGAAGTAGGATTGGTAGTGTTTGATGACGAATTATCTCCTGCGCAACAAAGAAATATAGAGCGAATCTTAGAATGTAAAATTATAGATCGCACGAATTTAATACTCGATATTTTTGCACAAAGAGCACAGACGAGTTATGCAAGAATGCAAGTAGAATTAGCACAATATCAATATTTATTACCTCGATTAACAGGAATGTGGACGCATTTAGAACGACAACGTGGTGGTATTGGAATGCGTGGTCCTGGGGAAACAGAAATTGAAACGGATCGTAGAATTGTTCGAGATAGAATTTCTCTATTAAAAAAGAAGTTAACTAAGGTCGATAAACAAATGTCGGTTCAAAGAGGTAACCGAGGAGCACTTATTCGTGTAGCCTTAGTTGGGTATACCAATGTAGGAAAATCTACATTAATGAATGTGATTAGTAAATCGGATGTGTTTGCAGAAAACAAGCTTTTTGCAACTCTAGATACGACTGTTCGAAAAGTAGTAATTAAAAACCTTCCTTTTTTGATAAGTGATACAGTTGGATTTATTCGTAAACTTCCTACTCAATTAGTAGAATCGTTTAAGAGTACTTTGGATGAAGTTCGTGAAGCGGATTTACTGTTACACATTGTAGATATATCACATCCAAACTTCGAAGATCATATTGCTTCTGTTGAGAAAATTTTAGGTGAAATTAAAGCTTCTGATAAGCCTTGTGTCATGGTATTTAATAAAATTGATGCCTATCAACCAGAAGTAATTGAAGATGATGATTTAATTACAGAAAAAACAAAGGCGCATTACACTTTAGAGGAATGGCATCAAACTTGGATGAACAAAGAAAAGGGGGAAGCAATTTTTATCTCAGCCTTAACCAAAGAAAATTTAGAAGATTTCAAAAAAACTGTTTATGATAAAGTAAAGGAATTACATATTACACGCTTCCCTTACAATCAGTTTTTATATGAAGACTATACAGAAGAACAATAGATTTCTTTATTCTAAAAATTAGAAAGAGCCTGATTCAAATTTATGAATCAGGCTCTTTTTTAATAGGTAAAAAGTTTATTAGAAATTCACATTAACTCCTAAACCAAATACTTCTCTAATTTGAAAACCTGAATAGGCATTGTCATCGTAAATAGTTTGGAACGTTAAATTAGTAGAAAACACATCGTTTATTTTCATTACGATGTTCATGGTATAATCCATATCAATATTTTGAGGTTTGTCTAAATAATTAGAATAAATAGAAAATATGTTTTCCATATTAACATTTTTCATAATATCAAACTTATAATAGGATCTAATGTTTAAACCAAATTCAAACAAGTAGGAATCTCCAGGATCTACACCAAATATTTCAACATCATTACTAGATTCATAAACGTAAAGCTGATTGCCATCTACATCAAAATAATCTTCATCATTATAATTAAAAATTTCACCTGTAATAAAAGTGAATTTTGCTGTTAAGGGCGAAATATTCACATATAAATTAGGGTTTTTCTTCCAAAGAAAACCAGGACCAAAACTCCAATAAGCTGGTTTGAAAAATCCCGATGTTGGAAAATCTTCATTGTCTTTTCCAGTAATTTGGTCTAAATAATCATCTTCATAATCATAGCCATCGGTAAATTGTGTTTTAAAATTCATGAAGAAAGATGCACTCCAATACTTTTTTACTTTTTTACCAAGAATAGAGTTAAATTCTAATCTGTCGTCTGTTTTTCTAGGCCCATCATCATCATTTACGGTAAGTCCATAACTTGCTAAAAGTTTATTATCCCATAACCAATCTCCTTTAACATAATCAAAATCATAATTTATATTTAGATTTCCAGCAAAGTTATTGTCTCCACCTCCTTGCCAATTTGAAAATGCGGATTGATTGATTAAAAATGTAATTTTTCCAGTTTTTGTCCAACCTTCTGTTGTCTCGTCTTCTCCTTTATTATCATCTGCATCTTGAGAAAACCCGATAAGTGATGTAAATAAAAATGTTAAGAGTAATAATTTTTTCATAATTTAATATTTGCAATTAATAGTTGTTAGGTATTGCAAAGATAAAATATAAATCTAAGGGTAATATTATTTCTTTTTAAAAAGAGGAACAGAAGAACAAGCTTCCCCATACATGATGCTTTTTGCAATGGGTTGGAGAACTTGGGTAAGTTGTAAATAGGCGTTTTCGGGGATGGGTTTATTAGCGCAGCCCTTTATAATTACTAACTTTTTTTTGTATTTTTCTACATTTAATCCTGAAAGGATCTCCGTAAAAATAATCGTTTCTAATTGCTCCAAGGAACCAACCGTTACTTTTTTTGCGAAGGGTGTTAATTGTACAGTAAGTAACATAAATGCCCAAGCAGGAATTATTGCATCTGTAGAATTGGTTAGGGCAACAAAACAATCTTGATATTGTTTCCAATTATAATCCTTTACCTGTGTTCTAAAGTCTTTTTCACGTAAAATACTTCCTTCAAAAAGCCATTGGGCTATGTCTAATGTAACACGATTACCAATAG